>OGPQ01000215.1_pt1 | contig 52336 bp, 38 predicted proteins | sample 1552971 | NCBI WGS metagenome assembly OGPQ01 (sample SAMEA2580232, study PRJEB22360) | human gut metagenome | biome: human gut; feature: human-associated habitat; material: faeces | place: Denmark | collected 2008/2010 | reverse complement strand
CGTTTATGCGACTGCGTCGCATTCTTCTGCAAACTTAGAGTGAAATCTGTGGGAGTTTCTTCTCAACAATAAACTTCTGTGAAATCTGTGTATTCTGTGGGAGTCTCTTCTCAGCAATAAACTTCTCCCACGCAGCCTTAATGAGGCTCCCGCAGATTTCACGGAACACACAGAACAGACTGGCAGAGGATATTCTCCCACAGATTGCACGGATCCACACAGATATTTATATAACGTAAAAACTCCCACAGAATTCACGGAATTCACAGAACATTTTGCTTGCATCTGTGTAAATCCGTGAAATCTGTGGGAGTTTCTTTTCAGCAATAAAATTCTGTGTATTCCGTGAATTCCGTGGGAGTTTTCTTTTCAGCAATAAAATTCTGTGTATTCCGTGAATTCCGTGGGAGTTTTCTTTTCAGCAATAAACTTCTCCCACGCAGCCTTAATGAGGCTCCCACAGATTTCACGGAACACACAGAACAGACTGGCAGAGGATATTCTCCCACAGATTGCACGGATCCACACAGATATTTATATAACGTAAAAACTCCCACAGAATTCACGGAATTCACAGAACAATTTGCTTGCATCTGTGTAAATCTGTGAATTCTGTGGGAGTCTCTTCTCAGCAATAAACTTCTGTGAATTCTGTGAATTCTGTGGGAGTTTCTTCTCAACAATAAACTTCTGTGAAATCTGTGAATTCTGTGGGAGTCTCTTCTCAGCAATAAACTTCTGTGAATTCTGTGTATTCTGTGGGAGTCTCTTCTCAGCAATAAACTTCTGTGAATTCTGTGAGAGTTTCTTCTCAACAATAAACTTCTGTGAATTCTGTGAAATCTGTGGGAGTCTCTTCTCAACAATAAACTTCTGTGAAATCTGTGTATTCTGTGGGAGTTTCTTCTCAACAATAAACTTCTGTGAATTCTGTGTATTCTGTGGGAGTTTCTTCTCAGCAATAAACTTCTGTGTAAATCTGTGAAATCTGTGGGAGGATTTAATATTGGTGCACTTCTTGGTTGGTGCACTTGAGACAAGTGCACCCCCTGGGAGTAAACCTTAAGAAAGCTCCAGCATTCGCTCTATCGGCTTAACGGCATCCTTGGCGATAGATTCGTCTACCGTCACCTCCGGAAGCTCGTAGCGCAGCGTATTGTATATCTTCAGCAGCGTATTCTTCTTCATGTACTCGCACTCGTTGCAAGAGCAGCCTACCCCACCCTCAGACACTTCCGGCGGAACCGGATAGAACTTCACGTCGGGACAGTTGCGCTGCAGCTCGTGCAGTATGCCAGCCTCGGTAGCGATGATATACTCCTTCGTCTCCTTGTGCTCCTTGGCGTAGTTGAGCATCGTAGCCGTAGAGCCCTTCACGTCTGCCACGGCGAGCACCGGCGCCTTGCACTCCAGATGAGCCATCACTACAGCCTCCGGATGCTCCTGCTTCAGCTTCACGATTGCCTCTACCGAGAACTTCTCGTGCACATGACAGCCGCCGTTCCAGAGCAGCATGTCGCGACCCGTCACGCTGTTGATATAGTTGCCCAGATTGTAGTCGGGACCGAAGATGAGCTTCTCGTCCTTCGGCAGACTGTCCACCACCTTCTTCGCGTTGCCCGAAGTGACCACCACGTCTGTGAGCGCCTTCACGGCAGCCGTAGTGTTCACGTAGCTCACCACCTTATAGCCAGGGTGCTGCGCCTTGAACTCCTTCAGGTCCTCAGCCTTGCACGAGTCGGCAAGCGAGCAGCCGGCTGTGAGGTCGGGGCAGAGCACCTTCTTCTCCGGCGAGAGCAGCTTGCATGTCTCAGCCATGAAGTGCACGCCGCACATCACGATTATCTTAGCGTCGGTCTTTGCAGCCTTGCGCGCCAATGCCAGCGAGTCGCCGATGAAATCGGCCACCTCCTGCACTTCGCCCACCGTATAATAGTGAGCCAGCACCACAGCGTCCTTCTCCTCACACAAGCGACGTATCTCCTTCTTCAAGTCAACGGATCCATCAACCGGCTCGTCGATGTAACCCTTCTCTTTCCAATCGTTGTTCATATATCTTTGTTTAATATTGTTTCTATTTATATTGCGGCACATTCAGACTTTCCTTACTCAATATGTATTGCTACGCTTTCGCCGCCTGTCCCTACTCCATCCCTGTTTGGAAAGGCCAACAGGCGCCGCTTTCAAATCTCACCATAACACCATCTCACCACAACACCCCTTCAACTTCTCAACACCTATCTATATATTTATTTCTTTTTATTTTTAAAGAAAAGAAAAAGAATATGAGTATGATATACTGTTAGTACGTTGAAAACTTTCCGCCTGTTTCTTTGGTTATTTCGTTATTAACCTGTGGTACAGGCCTCTCAACAGGTAGTGTTGATATCTTCTCTTTGAAAATGAATGATATACATGAGTTATTCACAAAAGTGCCGTTACACCTGCAAAGTTAATAAGTTTATATCTTTTTCTTTAAAAAACCTGTGGAAAACTTTAGAATATTAATTTGATAACGCACACAGTTATCCACATCTGCCCCACTCCGCCTGTTTACCTGTTGATAATCTCCGAGTTGTTAACATAGTTGTTAGTGGGTTATTCACAGGTTATCAACAGGTTTGTGAATAACTACTGGCGGTTGTAGGATATTAGCAACCAGGTTATAAATAGTGATGAAATACTAATCGTAGAAGGGGGCGTACTGTTTGCGAGTTTTGACACCCCCCCCATTGCAAACAGATTGTTTTGCTATTCAATCCATTATCCTAACATAGTTATCCACAGGTGTGTTGATAACTTCATGTTGTTTATCAGTGTTTTACAGCAGTTATCAACAATATCAACAGGTTTTGTGGATTTTTCGTGTATTTCTTCGCTATAGTCCTTGTCGTGCTATAGAATTACCGCGTAGCAAGAACATCATTACCGCAGTTCGGTAACTTTATTACCGCGCAACGGTAACTGCGTTACCAGTTCACGGTAATAAGATGGTTTGTGGATTGCAGTCTTGTTTAATGCTGCCTAAACCTGGTTTTTATATGATATCAATCTCGTTCAATGTTGATATCAGTCCTGTTTTATGTTGATTTTAACCTCGTTTCGTCTGAATACTAACAGCATAACCAACAGGATATGTTGATAACTTCTTGTTGTAAATCAGTCTTTTACCTGTGTTATCAACATTATCAACAATAATACAGGCGTTTTTCAATATTGCCCTGTCTTGGGAGTTGTTGATAACATGTGCAGCGGTTGTTAGTAAGATTATTATTGCTGTTCGGTAAAATTAATAATGTTGTCAAAGACGGGCTGAAAGCCCAACAATCACATAGCCCAGGGCAGCGCCCTGGGTAAACATTATACCCCACATCTCCATTCGCCATGTAAGAGGCTTGTAGAGACTCAAACAAACAGGTTTATCAACATGTTTGTTAATACTAATATGCTAAGAGTTAGTGTGTTATGGAGTTATCAACAGGTTGTTGAGAATTGTGGATAACTCGGTTGTTTGGTAGGAGGGTGTTGTCTGTCTATATTGTCAGTTTGGACAGGTTTATGCCTGTTGCTTCTCCGTAGAGTGTGTGTCTAAACTATGAAATTGCCCATAAACCTAACAGTAGGAGACTACGGCATCGTGATTCTGGGTTTTGCTACAGGCTGCCTGTTTAGTATAACCTGTGGATAAACCCTGTGGGTAACTCTGTTAGAAGCCTGCCTGTATGCAGCAAACTAACGTAGTTATACACAGGTTTGTTGATAATTATTTATTGTGAGTCAGTTTGTTACAGAGTTATCAACAGTTTTCTGTAAATTGTGGATAACCTGTATTATTTTAAACTGAATAGTAGCGGCGGTCTCTGGCCGCCGCAGCAAGCTGCAATGCTATTAGTAGAAACTATTTGGCTTGGTGCTGCGGAGGCTTTCACCTCCGCTACTGTTAGGGTAAAAAAAAGCAGAGGCCACAGTGATGTGACCTCTGCTTTGTTGATAGTTGATATTTTGAAAAATAGTTATTTCTGCATCTCGTGCAGCTTCTTGTAGTAGCCGCCGAGCGCTATAAGTTCTTCGTGCGTGCCACGCTCTACGATCTCGCCCTCGTGCATTACGCATATCTCGTCGGCGTTCTTGATGGTAGACAGGCGGTGGGCGATAGCCACCGTTGTGCGCGACTTCATAAGGCGCTCCAGCGCGTCCTGCACGAGGCGTTCGCTCTCGGTGTCGAGCGCTGATGTAGCCTCGTCGAGGATAAGAATGGGCGGGTTCTTCAGTATGGCGCGCGCGATGCTCACACGCTGTCGCTGTCCGCCAGAGAGACGTCCGCCGCGGTCTCCGATGTTGGTGTCGTAGCCGTGCTCGGTCTGCATGATGAACTCGTGAGCGTTGGCTATGCGCGCCGCCTGCTCAATCTGTTCCTGCGTGGCGCTCTCGACGCCGAACGTGATGTTGCCGCGGAACGAGTCGTTGAAGAGTATCGCCTCCTGGTTGACGTTGCCGATGAGCTGACGCAGGTCGTGTACGCCGAGGTCCTTGACGTTGATGCCGTCGATGAGCACCTCGCCCTCCTGCACGTCGTAGTAGCGCGGAATGAGGTCGACGAGTGTCGACTTGCCCGAACCGCTCTGTCCGACGAGAGCCACGGTCTTACCCTTCTCTATAGTGAGATTGATGTCGCGCAGCACCCACTGCTCGCCGTAGCGGAACGACACGTGGCGGAACTCTATCTGATGATCGAACGAAGCGATGTGCTTCGGCTGTAGAGGCTCCTTAATGGTGTTCTCAGCCTTCAGAATCTTGTCTACGCGCTCCATTGAGGCGAGACCCTTCGGTATGTTGTAGCTCGCCTTTGAGAACTCCTTCAGAGGGTTGATGATAGAGTAGAGCATTACGAGATAGTAGATGAACGACGGACCGGATAGTATCTTGTTGTCGAGCACCAGTATGCCGCCCACCCAGAGCACGATGATGATGAGCACCGTGCCGAGGAACTCGCTCATCGGGTGAGCCATCTGCTGGCGAATGTTCACGCGCTGCACGGCGTCGCGGTATTCGTTGTTGATGTTGGAGAAGCGTGTGTTCATCTTATCCTCAGCGCAGAATGCCTTCACGATGCGCAGTCCGCCGAGCGTTTCCTCCACCTGCGACATAGTGTCGCTCCAGAGCGACTGCGCCTTAATAGACTTCTTCTTGAGCTTTCTGCCCACGAAGCCCATGAACCATCCGAAGATAGGCACGAAGACGATGGTGAAGAGCGTGAGCTGCCACGAGATGAAGATAAGCGCTCCGAAGTAGAACGTGATGAGAATCGGGTTCTTGAAGAGCATGTCGAGCGACGACATTATCGAACTCTCTATCTCCTGCACGTCGCCCGTCATACGCGCTATGATGTCGCCCTTGCGTTCGTCTGAGAAGAAGCTCAGCGGCAGCGATGTTATCTTGCGGTAGAGCTGGTTGCGTATGTCGCGCACCACGCCCGTTCTTACCGGAATGATGGTGGCAGACGAGAGGAAGTAGGCACCCGTCTTGAGGAACGTGGTGAAGGCGAGGAACAGACCGATGACGAGTAGGGTAGTGGTCGGTCCGACGTTGGCTATGAGCTGCGTCACGTAGTAGTCGGCGTTGTTTGACAGCACCTCCTTTATGTTGTCGAAGCTCCACGGCATGAGATGCGTAGCGCTGCCCGCGCCTTCTGTGCGGAAGAGAATCTGAAGTATAGGTATGAGTGCTGCGAAGGAGAAGATGTTGAGCACAGCCGACAGGATGTTGAACGTGGCTGTCAGCGCTATATACTTCTTGTAGGGCGGCACGAAGCGCCTCAGTACCTGTAGGAATTCTTTCATATCGTTATGCGGTTATGCGTTGTTTTGCGATATATTAGTTGTCTGCTGTATATGATGCGTTGTTCTCTGCATCATACGTTTATTCGGCTATAGTGCCTAACAGCGTAGCCGATGTAGCGTCCGTAATCTTCACCATCACGCGGTCGCCGATATGGTACGTGCCCTTGTCGAACACCACAGCCTTGTTCTGCTCGGTGCGTCCCATGAGCTGCTCGCGCGAACGCTTCGAGTAGCCCTCTACGAGCACCTCGAATGTCTTGCCGATGTCCTTGCGGTTCTGCTCAGCGCTCACCTCCGTCTGAAGGCTTATAAGCTCGTTGAGGCGTTCTATCTTCACCTCCTCCGGCACGTTGTCGGGCAAGTGCTTTGCGGCGTATGTGCCCGGACGCTCCGAATACTTGAACATGAAAGCCGAGTCGAACTGGCACTCGCGCACCAGCGAGAGTGTCTCGGCGTGGTCCTCCGGCGTCTCGTCGTGATAGCCCACGAAGAGGTCGGTAGAGAGTCCGCAGCCGGGTATGATGCGGCGTATAGCCTCCACGCGCTCCAGGTACTGTTCGCGTGTGTACTTGCGGTTCATCAGCTTCAGTATCTTTGTCGAACCGCTCTGCGCCGGGAAGTGGATGTGCTTGCAGAGGTTAGGCTCTTTGGCTACGGCGTACAGAATGTCGTCGGTCATATCCTCGGGGTTGGATGTGGTGAAGCGCACGCGCATATCTGGCACGCTCTGCGCCACCTTGTGCAGCAGTTCGGCGAACGAGCAGCCGCCTTCGATGCGCTTTCCGGCAGGCGTCAGACCGTAGCTGTTCACGTTCTGTCCGAGCAGCGTCACCTCCTTGAAGCCGCGGTCGTGCAGGTCGCGCACCTCGCGCAGGATGCTCTCCACGTCGCGTGAGCGTTCGCGTCCGCGAGTATAAGGCACGATGCAGTAGTGGCAGAAGTTGTTGCAGCCGCGCATGATGCTCACGAAGCCGCTCACGCGGTTGCCGCCGATGCGCTGCGGCACAACGTCGCGGTAGGTCTCGGTGGTGCTCAGCTCGATGTTCATGGCGTTCTGTCCGTTCTCGCACTGCGCAATCATGTCCGGCAGATTGAGGTAGGAGTCGGGACCGCAAACGAGGTTGGCGAAGTGGTTCTGTATGAGGTCTTCGCGCACACGCTCAGCCATGCAGCCGAGCACGCCGAGTATGAGCTGGCGTCCCTTCTTCTGCTCTGCGTGCAGAGTCTCAAGTCGTCCGTATATCTTGTTCTCTGCGTTCTCGCGGATAGAGCAGGTGTTGAGGAAGATGGCATCAGCCTCTGCCTCGTTCTCGCACAGTTCGTAGCCTGCCATCTGCATAATGGAAGCCACTACTTCAGAGTCTGCCACGTTCATCTGGCAGCCGTATGTCTCGATAAAAAGTTTCTTCATTTATATAATTATGTATGTTTCAAGTGGATATAACGCTGCAAAGTTACGAAAAAAATAATAAATAGAGTTATAATTATTAGATAGTGAGATGCTTATAAATAATCTGTTGTGTTTTCTTATGAAATTATAAAAAATAAAAATACTGTTTGTGGTATATGTTTTTAATTTGTACTTTTGGAAGAAATATGATTTTAGTGACTGTATGAATAAAAAGTAATTATAAATGAAAAGGTTACATGAATTATTTAGTTTCTCTTGGTTTATAAGTGCACTTATAAATCGTGGCTGCAGAGTTAATTGGATGGATTATATAACTGTGATATTTTTTTTCCTATTTGCTTTCAGTACTGTTTTTTTAATATATTCTCATAAGCAAGAGACAGAAAGTTATAAACAAGCTTTTAAAAAATATTCAGGTGATTTTTTTGTAATATTGTTTCCATTTATAGCTTGGATAATATTTACAATTATTGATGCATAATAAATTGATTTAGTAGAACTCAATTCTATATAGTTGTGTATTTACAATAAAAACAATGCAAATTGTAAGAATAATTAGTATTACTACAATTTGCATTGTTTTTTATTGTTGTTAGCAAAGAATATTTTTAAAAAGACAGACTTAAAGTTTAAGCCTTTCCAAGAACTGCTTTGCAACCTCCCAGATCACGATGCCTGCCGTCACGCTGACGTTCAGCGAGTGTTTTGTGCCGAACTGCGGTATCTCAAGACATCCGTCGGCAAGGTCTACCACTTCCTGATGCACGCCTTTCACCTCGTTGCCGAACACCACGGCGTAGCGGCGGTCGGTGTCCAGTTGCAGGTTCTGCAGCTTCGTAGAGCCTTCCACCTGCTCTATTGAATAGACGAAAACGCCCTCTTTCTGCAGTTCAGCCACCGCCTCGGTAGCCGTCTTGAAGTAGCGCCAAGTCACGGAGTCCTCGCCGCCGAGTGCCGTCTTGTGTATCTCGGGGTGGGGCGGGGTAGCGGTGATGCCGCAGAGGTAAACGGCTTCTACGCGGAAAGCGTCTGAAGAGCGGAACACCGAACCTACGTTGTGGAGCGAGCGCACGTCGTCGAGCACCACGATGAGCGGCAACTTATTCGCCTCGTGAAACTCGTCTACCGACAGACGCTGCATTTCTATTGTTCTGAGTTTGTGCATTATTCTTTGAATTATTTGTTTTTTAGTAGCGGAGGTCTCCGGCCTCCGCAGCACCAAGTAGGGTAGCAACCGTAGGCTCCTACGGCATTGTAGCTTACTGCGGAGGCCGGAGACCTCCGCTAATATCAGATATAGCTACAAAGGTACGAATAATTAGGCAAACGGCGGAAAACAGCGGTGCAAACTGCTCGTTGTACATCAAAAATGCACGAATTTATAGGGTAGTAGTGTTATTTTTCTCGCTTTTTATTGTTTCATATTATTAAAAAGCGTACATTTGTGGCGCTTAAATATTTAATAGTATCAGCACGCGACGTAATGTTTCGTGTAGTAATCACAAAAAAATCAAACAATTATGAAAAAGATTATGATGACTTTGGCTACTCTCTTTGTAGCCGTATGTGCAAGCGCTCAGGTGTATATCGGCGGCGGTTTCAGCCTTGCTAACACCAGTGTTGACGACGATTCGTATTTCAGCTGGAAGATAGCTCCGGAGATTGGCTTCCAGTTCGACAAGAAGTGGGATGCAGGTGTTTCTTTAGGCTATACAGGCGTTGAGAACGGTCAGAAGGTTTTCGAGCTTGCTCCGTACGTACGCTATACCGTTTGTGGCTCAAAGGTTGTTGACTTCTTCATCGAGGGCACAGTAGGCTATGCTCACTACGACAACAAGAAGCCGTTGGATGACTACGACGCTTTCGAGATCGGTCTGAAGCCGGGTCTTAAGGTGAACCTTTCCAAACACGTAGCTTTCGTTACAAAGATCGGTTTCCTCGGCTATCAGCGTGTTGACGAGGCTAACACATGGGGCTTCGACGTAGACGGCAGAAACGTTTTGTTCGGAATCAACTACAAGTTCTAAGGATTCGAAAATATAAATCGAATATAATAACGAACACGAATAACACAAATTTCACGAATCGAAGGTTTATACATTCGTGAGATTTGAGTTATTCGTGTTCGTCTTTTTTATACTATTGCTGTCAAGATTACTTTACGCCGAGCTCTTTGCACAGGCGTTTCATTCCCTCGCTTGCTCCGCACTGGAAGTGCTTGAAGTTCTGTCTGCCTACGCCCATCGACGGTTCGGGGTCGATGAGGTATACGGGTGCGGAGGGGCGCACATAGTGGATGAGGCCCGCAGCAGGGTATACGTTGAGCGATGTGCCTATAATGACGAAGATGTCGGCTTGCTCTGCAGCCTCCGCCGCAACGCTTATCATAGGCACCGACTCGCCGAAGAACACTATGAACGGGCGTTCGAGCGATCCGTCGCCGGCGAGTGTGCCGGGCTTCACCTCGCAGTTGTCCTCGGTCAGAGTGCGTTGGTAGCGTGGGTCGTCGACATCACGTGAGGAGCACACCTTTGTCAGTTCGCCGTGCAGGTGAATCACATTAGTGGAGCCTGCCTTCTCGTGCAGGTTGTCCACGTTCTGCGTTACGACCGTCACCTTATAGTCTTTCCCCAGCTCGTGGATGAGGCGGTGACCCTCATTGGGCTGCGCTGCGTAGAGCTTTCGGCGCAGCATGTTGTAGAAGTTGGTTACGAGTGTGGGGTCGGCAAGCCATCCCTCGTGCGATGCAACCTGGTCGACGGGGTAGTTCTCCCACAAGCCGTCGTTGCCGCGGAACGTCTTGAAACCCGACTCCACGGACATGCCGGCGCCAGTAAGAAATACTATATGCTTCATACGATTTCTGTTTTAGGGGTTATTCCGTAGCGGAGGCTTTCACCTCCGCTACTTTTATTACTGCTTCTTCAGCTGCAGCACAGCCTTTCCGCTGCCGTTTGTGAGTTCAACGCAGCCTTTGCCAGCAGCCTTATATCCCTTCACGCTTTCGAGTGCCTTCATAATCTTTTCTTCATACTCCATCTTGGCGCAGAGCATCAGCGTTTTGCCTATCTCCGAGAAGCTGATGGTCTGCTTTGTAGCATCCACCTTTGCCTTGCCGTTGATAGAGTTGCATCCGGCGCATCCGAACACGTTGTCCTTTGCTGTGTCGAAGCCCAGTGTAGGGCGGAACTCTGTCTTTGTGGTGTCGACAGCGTTGCCGTCCACTTTCACGATGTCCCACTCGCCGTTGAGGTCAACGGCTGCGTCTGTTGTCTTTGTTGCCGAGCAGCTGCAGAGAGCGATAGCTGCGGCGATTATAGATATTTTCTTCATTGCTTTTTATTATTTTTGGAGCTTTAAGCCGCTCTTGGGCTGCGTTTAAGCCTTTCTAAGCCTTCTTAGGCCTTCTTAAGCCTTTGCTAATGTTAATTCAAAACTCAAAACTCAAAATTCAAAACTCTTACTTCAGCTTCCAGGTAGCACCGTCCTTGGTGTCCTTCACCTCGAAGCCAAGCTCAGCCAGTTCGTCGCGGATGCGGTCACTGGTAGCCCAGTCCTTGGAAGCCTTAGCCTTAGAGCGGAGGTCGAGCACCATGTCTACGACCTTGCCGAAAGCCTCCTCGCGATGCGATGAAGAGCCGGCGTTGTCGGGGCGCAGACCGAGCAGGTCGAACGCGAAGAGACGCATTGTCTCAGCCAGTTCCTTAAGGTCAGCCTCAGAGATGGTAGCCTTGTGGTCTACGAGCTTGTTCACAACCGAGCAAGCCTCGAAGAGATGAGCTATGACGAGCGGTGTAGCGAAGTCGTCGTTCATGGCGTCGTAGCACTTTTGGCGCAGCTCGCTCACAACCTTCTTTGTCTCGGCGTCGCTCTCTGCCGAAGCAGTGATGCGGTCGAGGTCGGCGATGCCGTTCATGAGCTTCTCAAGACCCTTCTGCGAAGCCTGCAGCGCCTCGTTAGAGAAGTCGACTGTGCCGCGGTAGTGAGCCGAGAGGATAAAGAAGCGTATGGTCATCGGCGAGTAGGGCTGCTCAAGATTCTTGTTGTTGCCCGTGAAGAACTCCTCGAGTGTGATGAAGTTGCCGAGCGACTTGCCCATTTTCTGTCCGTTGATTGTGATCATGTTGTTGTGCATCCAGTAGTGCACCATCTGGTCGCCCTGCGAAGCCACAGCCTGCGCAATCTCGCACTCGTGGTGCGGGAACACGAGGTCCATTCCGCCGCCGTGTATGTCGAAGTGGGCGCCGAGATACTTGCGGCCCATCGCCGTACACTCGCAGTGCCATCCCGGGAAACCGTCGCTCCAGGGGCTCGGCCAGCGCATGATGTGCTCAGGCGACGCCTTCTTCCAGAGTGCGAAGTCTGCCTGGTTGCGCTTCTCGCCAACACCGTCAAGAGCGCGCGAAGCGTCCTTCACGTCGTCGAGGTTGCGACCAGAGAGAATGCCGTAGTGGTGCTTCTCGTTGTACTTCTTCACGTCGAAGTAGACAGAGCCGTTGCTCTCGTATGCGAATCCGTTGTCGAGAATCTGCTGCACGAGCTGCTCCTGCTCGATGATGTGACCCGTAGCGTGCGGCTCAATGCTTGGCGGCAGCACGTTGAGCGCCTCCATAGCTGCGTGGTAGCGGTTGGTGTAATACTGCGCAATCTCCATCGGTTCGAGCTGCTCCAGACGAGCCTTCTTCTCTATCTTGTCGTCGCCTTCGTCGGCGTCGTGCTCCAAGTGGCCCACATCGGTGATGTTGCGCACGTAGCGCACCTTATAGCCGAGGTGCTTGAGGTAGCGGAAGAGAATGTCGAACGTGATAGCCGGGCGCGCATGGCCCAGGTGTGGGTCGCCATAGACGGTAGGTCCGCAGACGTACATGCCCACGTTAGGGGCGTGCAGCGGCTTGAACACTTCCTTGCGACGCGACAGCGTATTGTAAATCCAAAGTGCTTGTTTCATTATATTTTTGTTTTGTTTTTTTTGATTATTCGTTGTTGTATAGAAGCGGTATGCACCTATTAATATGCAAATTTAGCAAATATAATTGAGAGAGATGGGATGTTTGCTGGCAAAAAGTTGTAAAAGCATGGTTGAAATGCTGGCAAAAAGTTGCAAAAGTATGGTTGAAATGCTGGAAAAAAGTTGTAAAAGCTTGGTTAATGCTGGCAACAAATCTCACCACCTCACCATCACACCATCTCTGCAATTTCCGCGAAATCGTCGACAATGGCGTCGGCGCCGGCTTCCATGAGACTCTCTCGCGAACCGTTGCCGTACGTAACGCCGACGGTCATGCAGTGGGCGTTGCGACCCATGAGGATGTCGAAGTGGGTGTCGCCTACGACGACGGCGTCCTCGGGCTGCAGGTTGTAGTGCTTCAGTGTCTTCAGCACCGGCTCGGCGTCGGGCTTTGCTCGGCGCACATCCTCGGCAGCCACGATGAGCGTTATGACGTCGTCGAGCTTGAACGAGCGCACGAAGTCTACAGCCGACTTATATCCGCGGCTTGTAGCGATGGTCACTATGCATCCATTTGCGTGCAGCAGTCGCACCGTGTCAGCCACGTGCGGGAACATCGGCACGCCAATCTCGCGGTTCACGTCCTCGAATATCTCGCGGTACTTGGCTGTACACTCCGCCGCCTTCTCCTTGTCCATCGGCTCGAGCACTGGGAATGCCTCCACGAGCGGCAGACCTATCGTAGCGGCTATCTCCTCGTCGCTGTGCTGCGGCAGGTGCATAGCGTCGAAGGTGCGGTGGAAGGTGTTGAGTATAACGGGCTTCGTGTCGGCGATGGTGCCGTCGAAGTCGAGAATCACGATTTTCTTCATATTGCTTGTGTTTTATAGTTATGTGCTGCTTTTTATAGTTCTGCACTATCTTCTGCAAAGTTACTAAAAATTAATGAAACCAGTTGCTATGGCGGAGGCAGGATACCTCCGCTACTATTAAAAATCGGTTTAATCCGCTTTCATTCCTACGCACTCAAACCATCTGTGCAATTTGTGGGAGAATATCGATTTTGTTTGTTTGGTGCACTTCTTGATTGTTTGGTGCACTTGAGACAAGTGCACCCCCTGGAAGGCAGCCTAACTTCTGTGAGTGCAATCTGTGGGAGAAAATCCACAGCAGAAAGTTCTGTGAATTCTGCGTATTCTATGGGAGAATAATTATAGCAAGAGGTTCCGTGGATTCTGCGCGTTCTGTGGGAGAATATACTCTGCAGGAGGCTTGCTGTGGCGGAGGCAGGATACCTCCGCTACTATGAAAAAAAACGGACTCCGCCAAATGTGTTTGGCAGAGTCCGTTTTTTAATTATTCTGTAGCTGACGCTTAGAAGTTGCCCTTGTTAGCGTTGTCCCACCAGAGGTGTGTGCCGCCCTTATCGCCAGAGATACCCTTCTTGCTGGTGTTCTCCTTGTCGAGAAGCTCGATGCCACCCTTTACGCCTTCAGCGTTGGTGTCGTAAGCATTGCTGCTGTAGATGACACGGCGAACGCCTTCCTGAGTGTCGACAGCACCTTCGCTCTTGTTAACCAAAGCTACGAAGAACTTCGGATAGCCGGTGCGGCGCTGTTCAGCCCAACCTTCGTTAGAGAGCGGGAAGAGAGCGATGTACTTCTGAGTCTGGATGCGTGCGAGCTGGTCTTCCTTGCTTGCAGCGTCGTCCCACTTCACGCCGAGCGTGTTGACAGCCTTGCAGTTGTTAGCCGAGTTGCCCGGATCAACGTAGTCTGCCTGACCGGTTGTGCCGTTGATGTAAGCGTCGATGTCGGCGTCGCTGATGTTCTCGATGCCTGCGAACGAACCCTTATAAGCAAGCTCGTTCTTGATAGAGAGGCGGATGCCCTTCTCGTAGAGGCTCTTTACGCTTTCAGTGCCGATGTTCCAGCGCAGCTTAGCCTCGGCAAGCAGGAAGTAAGCCTCGGCAGCCTTGAAGATAGGCAGCGGAGTGTTGTAAGCGCCAACCCACTGCGACATCTTGTAGCCGTACGAGCCGTTAGAACCCTTCTGTGCCATGCCGCTTGCGTAGCGGATGCCGCAGTAAACGGATCCCTTAGGAGTGGTGACGCCCTTCTCGTTGGTGATGTCGTCAGCATTCTTTGTCATGTAGAGAGGCAGACGCGGGTCGTTCATGCCCACCATGAGCGTTACGAGGTTAGCGTTCATGCCGCAGTCCTGCCAGTCGAACATACGCTTCAACTCGTTGCTCTGGTCCTTAACGACGATGTCCTTGCCCGAAACGGCGAGGGTATTGGCAGCAGCAGCCGTAGCGATAGCCTTGAGGTCGTAGCCGTCGGCAGCCATCTCGCTCTCGCGCTTAGAGAGACGCAGCGCGATGCGCAGCTTCATAGTGTTTGCAATCTGCACCCAGATAGCCGGATCGCCACCGCCCCATGTGTCGTATGTAGCGAGCGAAGCCTTCTCTGTGTCGTCCATCTTCTGCAGTCCGGCGATAGCCTTGTCGAGGTCGTCGAGCATCTGCTCATAGAGCTTCTGCTGGCTGTCGAAGCGGTAGGTAGACTCGCTCTCAGCGTTGATGATAGACGAGTAGGCGAGCGGTCCGTATGCGTCTGTAGCCTGCATTGTACCTACAGCCTGCACGATGCGCATTGTTCCAGCCAGTCCGGCATTCTCCTGCTTGTCGAGGTTGGCGATGTTGCGGCGTGTGTTGTTGAAGATATGCAGATAATAGTTCTCGTACATACCGCCACTGTGTCCGCGGTTCTCACCCATATCGCAGTTGGTGAAGTTGCCGTGAGGTGTCTGGAAGTAGCCACCGTAGAGGTCGATGGTGAGGTTTGTCCAGAACTGGAACATGTTCTGGTGAGGCGGGTAGCAATAGTTCATTGCCTCGGCACACTGTGCTTTGAACGGCAGATCGCCCGGGTCTACCTGCGTCTTGTTTGTATTCAGATCGTCGAAGTCGTCTGTGCATGAGCTTAACATTCCGTTGCTCATCACAGCCAGTGCCAGCATTGATGACACCGCGAATATATTTCTCTTTTTCATATTTCCTTAGATTTTAAACGGTTGTAAAACTTGTTTTTACTCGCTCAAAAATTAGAAGTTCAACTTCAGGTTCAGACCCAAGCTTGTAGCCGACGGGAGGTTGAAGATGTCGACACCCTGCACGCCGTTGCCAGTACCCATTGATACGTCCGGGTCGCAAGGAGCGTCCTTGTAGAAGAAGAAGAGGTTGCGTGCGATGAGCGCAGCAGTGAGGTTCTTGCCGTTGCCGAAGAGGTTGCGGAAGGTGTAGCCGAGGCTCATCTCGCGCAGACGTACGTTCGTGCCCTTGTATACGTAGAACTCTGTAGCGTAAGAGTTGTTGAAGTTAGAAGAGCCTGTTGTTGTGTACCATGCCTGCGGGTCGAACTCTACGCCGTCAACCACAACCTTGCCTGCGTTGCGTGCGATGCCAGAACGCTTTGAAACGCCCCAACCGTCGAGAGTAGCCTCAGTTGCAGAGAGCACTCTGCCGCCGAACTTACCGTCGATGAGGAACGAGAATGTGAAGTCCTTGTAGTGGAATGTGTTTGTCCAACCGAAGTTCACCTTTGCGTTCATGTTGCCTGCATACTTCATCTCGTCAACGTTGTCGCCCATGAGGATAGGTTCGCCCTTGTCGTTCTTGACCGGCTTGCCTGCCTCGTCGCGCTTGATCTGGCGTACGTAGAGGTCGCCGTAAGAGCCGCCCTCGTTGAGCACTACCTTAGCGCCCTGCCAAGAAGCGATGGTAAGACCGTTCTCCAAGCCCTCTACGAGCTCCTTGATCTTGTTCTCGTTGTAAGAGATGTTGAAGTTGGTAGACCAAGAGAAGTCGGGGTTGAACTGCTGGTGCCAGCCGATAGATGCCTCGATACCCTGGTTCTGTACGTTGCCGGCGTTGACGTAACGGTTGCGCAGACCGCTCTCGTAAGGAGCCGAAACAGAGAAGAACTGGTTCTTGGTGTTTGTCTTATAGTATGTAAGAGAGAAGTCGAGACGGTTGTTGAAGAATGTACCGTCGAAACCTACCTCGATAGAGTGGGTCTTCTCTGGCTTCAATGTGCGGAACGCAGCCTTGTCGGGAGCTGAGATAGAGCCCGACTCGCCGAGAGTGTAGCGTGGGTTAGACATGTAGATAGGCACGTCGTTACCTACGATAGAGTAGCTGCCGCGGAACTTGAAGAGGTTCACCTGCTCGCCCATAGGCACGAGCTTGTTGAGCAGTACGCTGGCGCCTACTGACGGGTAGAAGAACGAGCAGCCGTCGGTGAATGCGAGAGCTGACGACCAGTCGTTACGTGCAGAGAGGTCGAGGAACACAGCCTCCTTGAAGGCTACCTGAGCTGTTGCGAACACGGCGTTGAGGCGCTTTTCTGTCTCCATAGCGTCGCCGCTGCCATACTTCGACAAGTTGCCATAGAAGTTGTTCGGAGTGAAGATGTTCGGATAGTAGATGTTGCCGTCGCCCGGCGACTTGTACTGTTCGCCCTCGCCCCAGAGGTCTACGTGTGCGGTCTTGGTCTTGGTGAAGCTTGAGCCTGCTGTAGCTGTGAGACCCCAGTCGTTCCAAGTGTGGTTGTAGTTGATGAGCACGTCGCCGTAGAGCTGGTCGCTGAAGTAGCGGTTGTTCTTCATGCGTCCCATCTTGTAGAGGTTGCCTACAGACGAAGCGTATGCGTTGTGGATGAACTGCTCTTCGCCGCGCTCGTAGCGCATACGTCCCTGGATGTTGAGGTCGGGAGTGATGTCCCACTTGATAGAGCCACCGAACTCATAGCGGTTGCGCTTAGAGATAGGAGTCTGACGGTTGAGCATCCAGTACGGGTTGCCGAACTGCTGCAGCTCGGTGTTGCTCCAGTTCTGTACGTTGCAGCCGCGTGTGGGGTCGTAAACCTCGTAGTTGTCCTTGTAGTGGTCCCAGTCGATGCCGCGCGGAGCGAGGTATACGCCTGTAAGCGGGTTCCAGAGGTAGCCGGCAGCAGCCTGGTTCTTAGAGTACTGGTTGCTGTACTTAGCCGAGAAGTCGACGTATACGTTGTTGAGCACCTTGAAGTCTACCTTAGTGTTGAGGTTGTGGCTGCGGAATGTGTTCTCAGGAGTCATGCCGTGAGAGAACACGTTGCCGTAAGAGAAGTAGCCCTTGAAGTTCTCGCTACCGCCCGAGAGCGATACGGTGTTGTTCGTAGTGAAGCCTGTGCGGAAGAACGACTCTGCGTAGTTCTTGCAAGCCTTGCTGAGCTTGTCGCCCCAAGAGAATGTGCCGTCAGCGCCTGCGCCGTATGTGTTCTGGAACTCAGGCAGAATCATCGGAACCTCCATTGTGGTGTTGCTCGATACGTTCACGTTCACCTTGCCTGCCATGCCCTGCTTTGTGGTGATCATGATGGCGCCGTTGGCAGCCACCGCACCGTAGAGAGCTGAAGCGGCAGCGCCCTTCAGAAGTGTGATAGAAGCGATATCGTCGGGGTTGATGGTAGACATAACGTCACCTGCGTCGCGCTCGCCACCGTAGTCGCTTGATACCTGAGAGGTTGCAGTATTGGTCATTGTCGGCACACCGTCAATGACGATGAGCGGCTGGTTGCTACCAGAGATTGACTTGTTGCCGCGGAACAGAATCTTTGAAGAACCGCCCGCACCGGTAGAGTTAGGCGTAATCTGAAGACCTGCGCTCTTGCCCTGCAGCGAGTTGATCATGTTGATTGACTTGATGTCGTTGACGTCCTTTCCGCCTACGGTCTGAGCCGAGTAGGTAAGGGTCTCCGACTGACGCTTGATACCCATGGCTGTCACTACGACTTCGCCGAGGCTTTCTGCGTTAGCTACGAGAGTGATGTTGATAACCTTGCGGTTGCCTACTGTCTCCTCTGCATTTTTCATGCCGACATACTTGAATTCGAGTACGTCTTTCGGGCTGGTTTGAATGGTGTAGTTGCCGTTCAGGTCAGTCATGGTTGCATTCTTCGTGCCTTTTACAGACACGCTTACTCCAACAAGGGGTTCACCCATTTCTTTGTCTTTCACCAGACCAGAAACTGTGTGTACTTGTGCGTACGCCCCCGTCATAAACATTCCTATCAGGAACATTACGACTGTAAGAAACGATCTTTTCTGCATAGTCTTTAAGGGTTAGGTTAATTATTATAGTAGTTGTAAAAAATTTATAAGCGTCTTTAGATTTTGCAAATATAGCTAAATGTCTGTTTGAGTGATATTTTGAACGTGTAATAAACGTTAAAATCTGTCGCATTTATGAATCAAAAAAAATGTTTGCGCAAACATTTGCGCAAACATTATGTGTTATAGTCCTATACATGTCTTTTTGTATGCAGCACCTGTGGCTTACATATTGATGTTCTTCACGACGATGGCTATGGTCTTCATCATCACGTACTGCTCCGAGAGGTACATGAGTCCGCCGTACTGGTTGCCTGTTCCCCACGAGTTCTTGGCTATGTAGTAGCGTTTGCCGTTCTCGTCGTGGGCTATGCCTATGAGCACCATGCAGTGGTCGTCGGTGGTGTGGTGGTTCTCAAACTCTATCTGTCGCTGTTTCTGCGTGTAGGGTCGCTGCTTGGTGAGTTCCGCCACGCCGCGCTTGAAGTCGAAGCCCACTTCGCTTGTGTCGCCTTCCCAGCATACGGGGTGTCCGGTGCGCAGCGAGCGTTCTATGCGCTTCATCATCACGTCGATGGGCACGTTGTAGTATAGCTCGTTGCTGTAGTTGTCGGGCACTTCGAGCACGAACGCCTCGCCGAAGCGGTGGTGGGTGAAGCTCGTCATGGCGAGATATTCGCCGCGCATGCAGACGCTGTGGGCGAACTCGAGCGGTGTGTATTCGGCTCCGAGCATGTACACCTTCTTGGGCAACGCTCCTATGCGCTCGTCGAAGAGTCGTTCTGTGCGTTGCTTCATCTGGCTCAGGTTGCGCGACGAGTTGGAGAGCATCTCCAGGCGTTTCGTGAGGGCGTTGTAGTTGATGTCGCGTGCATGGTAGGAGTCGTAGGGCATGATGCCGTATTCGTCGAGCAGGCGCAGCAGCAGCGGCGCCGTTCCGCGCAGCGTCATGCGGTTGAAGCCTTTCGAGAGGAAGTGGAAGCGTGCCTGCTCGTCGAGCTGGTAGCGCGCTATGTAGTCGACGGAGAGGTTCACCGAGTCGCCCATCTGTATGTGTTCGCTCTCGATGGTGGCGAGCATGGCGTACGCCCAGCAGAGCGAGCTGTGGCCCTGGTCCTTGACGGGCGTGTAGCCGAGCAGCACTTCGTTGGTGAAGCGCTTCGCCTTCGAGGTGTTCGAACTGGTGGGGGCGAGGTCGCAGGAGGTGATGGCTGCGAGTGTGACGAATAGTATAATGAGTTTGCGCATAGAATGTTTTTTGATAGGGGGTGCAGTTGTCTCAACTGCACCATTATTGATGGTTGGTGCAGTTGTATCCGCTCGGCTTTGCCGCTTGCCATAGCAGGAACAGCACCATTATTGACTGGTTGGTGCAGTTCTTGCTCTGGCAAGCGGCAAAGCCGAGCGGAGACAACTGCACCCCCTGATGATTACTTCACGCCCTTCATGCCTGATAGGAACGCCTTTGCGACGCCGAACTTCAGGAACATATCCAGTCTTACCGGCACATGATGTACGTCGTCCGTAACGTAGAAGCGCGTGATCTCCTTCTCCTTATTGCCTTCGTTCTCGATATACGAGAGTTGCAGGCAGCGGTACTTCACGCCGTTGTCGGCCTTGACGGTGGTCTTGCCCTTGTATTCGAGGATGGCGTTGATGATCTTCGGTCCGTCGGTGATGGGTATGTGTATGCGCTTGCCCTTCTTCCAGCTCTCGGGGTTGAACGAGCGTGCGCGCAGGAAGATGCTCATCATGTCGTAGGCGCACGCCGTGCGGTTGAACTCGTTCCATACGTGCTCGCCGTTGTTCTTCTGTCGGTGCAGCTTCACGTGCTGATGGTTGTTGCTGTACGAGTAGAACGCCTCGTCTACGGTGTAGCGCTTGCCCTCGCGCGCTCCTTTGCGGTAGTAGAGTGGTTCGAGGTCGAGCGTGTTGTAGCAGAGCAGCGTGTCGCGCATCACGAACATCTTGTCGAGCGTCTTCGACGTGCGTGTGATGAGCGCCATGCGCAGCGCCGGCTTGCCGTGATAGTTGCTCTTCACTACCGACATTGATGCCGTGCCTGCCTTCACCCATACGAACTGCCAGTTGTAGTAGAGGTTATAAGACAGGAACTCGCCCGGCTTTACTGCCGTGTTGCGGTACTTGCATTGTGCCGTTGTGGTCTGCAGACCTGCCAATAGCAGGGCTACGACGAGGAGGAAGTGTCTGGTCTTCATATTATTTCTATTTTTTTGTAATTCAGAACGGATACTCGATGCCCATTTTCCGCGCTCTTTCCATGTTGCGCTGCTGTATCTTGCGTTGGCGTTCGCCCTTCTGTTTCTTTATTTTCTCGGGTTTCTGCTGGTCGAGTGGTTTCTCGTTGATATTCCAGTTGAGCGTTACGTCCCACTTCGCCTTGCACTCTATCTCGTACGGATAGTAGAACACCTCTTCGGGTTGCAGGTTGGCGCTGTAGTCGCCCGTGTCCCACACGCCGTTGTTGTTGCGGTCGACGAACAGGCGGGCGTAGTATTTGCCGGGTCGTACGTAGTAGAACGCTGCCGTTGAGTTGGTTGTGCGCACGCTCTTCACCGCCTTGTCTTCGCTCGTGAGCAGTTCGACGACGAGGTTCTCGCCCTTGAGCTGCGCTATATTGAGCACCAGACTGCTGTAGTCGTCCATGGCGCCCACCTTGAAGCCCTTCTTCAGCTTTTTCGACGCGTTGCCGTAGATGTCGGTGAAGGCGAGCGAGTCGATTTCGAGGCTGTATTCTATGCCCGGACGCCACTCGGCGCGCAGTATGTACTGGCGCTTCGACTCTGCGGTGGCTATGCTGTCGCCCCACATCTTCTGCTTCACTGGCTCGAAGCGCAGCGGCGCTACGTACCATAGCGTGTCGTGCTTGGCGTAGAGGTGAATCTTAGACGTGTCTGCTGAGGCGAGCGGCGTGTCGAACTCGAAGTGCAGGTTGCGGTCGGGGTCGAGTTTTGAGTCGACAGCCAGCTTAAACTCCAGTTCCTTCGGCGGCATCACGGAGTCGTACGCCTCGCCGCGCTTGCGCTTCTTCTCCTGTTGCTTCTTCCAGCTCTCCAGCTCCTTCTGCGCCTCCTTCAGGCGGCGTTCGTAAGGCTGCTTAGAGAGAATCTGCAGCGTGTCGGTCTGCGGCACGAGGTTGCCCAGCGTGTCGGTCATCTCGTAGGTGAGGGCGAGGCTGAGCGTGTCCTGGTTGACGAGCGCCGTGTCGCGCAGCCAGTAGGTTATGGTGTCGCGGCGCACAGACGGCTCTATAAGGAGTCGGTCGGTAGCGTCGAAGTTGAGCGGCTTTATCACGGGCAGCTTCTTCGAGCCGTAGCTGAAGAACAGCGTGAAGCGGTCGGGCTGCTGGCGTTCCGACTTCAGGAAGAAGCGGTCGGTCTGCACGTGTTCGAACGCTCTGAGCACGAGGTCGTCGGGCGTGAAGCGTATGTATCCCGTCTGCTTTATGTCCTTGATATGCAGCGAGTCGAGCCAAAGCGTGTCCTGTCGCACGGCGTCGCAGAACGCAGGGCGTATGGTGTCGTGCGAGAAAGCCATCTGCTCGCTTTTCTGCGAGAACATATAGTTGCCGTCCTGGTCGTTGAGCGCGTAGATGCGGTAAGCGCCCGGCGCCACGCCCTTTATGACGAAGTGTCCGCGCGAGTCGGCACGCGCCACGCGCAGCATAGGCATCTTCATGAAGCACGAGTCGCCCATCTCGGCGTACAGACCCACGAGTATGCCCTTCACAGGTTCGAGGTTCTCAGCCGCCACCACGGTGCCAGCCACTTCGAGCGTGTCGATATGGTCGCCCGTAGAGAAACTGTAGGTGTAGTTGCCCATCGGGTTGCCCTCGTTGTTGTCGGAGATAGCGTCAGAGAAGTCGACGGTGTACGTAGTGTTGGGCTTCAGCGAGTCCTTCAGCTCCACGCTGATCTTCTTGCCCGAAGCCTTTATCTCCGCCTGCTCAAGCTGCGGCGGCGACACCACCACCTTCTCCGACGCGTTGTCGAGCTTTATGAACTCGTCGAAGTAGATGCTCACCTTCTTCGCCTGCACGTTAGTGGTGCGGTCGGCAGGTGTCGAGCCTATCACATGCGGCGGCGCCTCGTCGTACCATCCTCCGTCGGGGCGTCCCATGCGGGCGCACGACGAGAGCAGCGCGATTACACCTATTATATATAGTATGTTTCTTAGTTTCAGCATTTGGCTTAACTTCTTGTTTTTTTAATTTGTTTCATACAATACGTTGGTGCACTTCTTCAGGGGGTGCAGCAGTCTCTGCTGCACCAACCAAGCAAACGGTGCATTTCTGCTCGGTTGGTGCACTTGAGACAAGTGCACCCCCTACAAATGTCACCATCTCACCATCACACCATCACACCATCATAATCTCCTCAATGGTCTTGCGGTTGTTGGAGAGGCGCGGTATCTTGTGCTGTCCGCCCAGCTTGCCCTTAGAGCGCAGCCAGTTGTCGAACTGACCCTCGCGCGCAACGACAACCTCAAGCGGCTGCAGCGTGATGTCGTGGAAGCGCTTCGCCTCGTAGTCGGAGTTGATAGCCTGCAGCTGTCGGTCGAGGATGTCGGCAAACTCGCTGATGTTCTCAGGCTTCTTCGCAAACTCGATGAGCCACTGGTGGCGGCACTTCGCGTTGGCGTCCATGAACACCGGCGCCGCCGTGTACTCCTTCACCTCTGCGCCGGTCTGCTGGCAGGCATAGGCGAGGCCCTTCTCGGCGTTGTCCTGGATAAGCTCCTCGCCGAAAGCGTTGATGAAATACTTCGTTCTGCCAGTTATGACGAACTTGTACGGGTGCACCGACGTGAACTTCACCGTGTCGCCAATCATGTAGCGCCACAATCCGCACGACGTGCTGATAAGCATGGCGTAGTTCTTGCCCGTCTCCACGCCCTCGAGCGGCACGATGTTCGGGTTCTCAGAGTCGAACTCGTCCATAGGCAGGAACTCGTAGAACACGTCGTAGTCGAGCATCAGCAGCATCGACTTGTCCTCTGGGTCGTTCTGTATGCCGAAGAATCCCTCCGAGGCGTTGTACGTCTCCATGTAGTGCATGCGGTCGCTCTTTATGATGTGCTCGTACTGCGAGCGGTATGGCGTGAACGCGATGCCGCCGTGGAAGAACACCTCCAGGTTGGGCCACACCTCGTCGAGACGCTCCTTGCCCGACAGCTCGAGCACGCGCACCAGCACACTGAGCATCCATGAGGGCACACCCGAGATGTTAGTCACGTTCTTGTTGAGACAATCGCGCGCTATGCGGTCGCGCTTCACCTCGAAGTCGCTCAGCAGCGCCGTCTGCTTCTTCGGCACACGCACGAGGTTCACGAGCGGATTGATGTTCTCTATGAGAATGGCGCTGAGGTCGCCCACGAGCGAGCCTGCCACGTTGTAGTTGGGCGAGTGCGAACCGCCTAAGATCAATCCCTTGCCGTCGAACATGTGGCTCTTCGGGTTGTTCTGCAGGTAGAGTGCCACCACATCCGTGCCGCCCTTATAGTGTATGTTCTTCAGTCCTTCAGCCGACACGGGTATGAACTTGCTCTTGTCGTTCGTAGTGCCCGACGACTTGGCGTACCACTTCACCTTTCCCGGCCACAGCACGTCAGCCTCGCCGTGTCGCATACGGTCGATGTCGGCCTTCAGCTCCTCGTAGGTATTCACGGGCACGTTGCGCACGAAGTCGTCGTAGCCCTTTGTCGTAGCGAAAAGATGGTTTCTGCCGTACTCGGTGTTGGCGGCAGCGCGCAGGAGGTGCTGCAACACATTATGCTGCAGAGCCTCCGGCTCGTTGAAGTGTTGTTCCAGCTTATGCTGTCGGGGTGCGAATGCGTATCGTGCAATGCCAGTTAAACTCATTATTTTTCCTTTCTGTCTTCTTCTATAAATCTGAGCAGATGTTCCACTGCTTCACTCTCGGGGATAGCCTTCTCCACGCACATCTTCTGCTTGTAGAGCGAAATCTTGCCCGGTCCGGCGCCCACATAACCGTAGTCGGCGTCAGCCATCTCACCCGGTCCGTTCACGATGCAGCCCATGATGCCTATCTTCAGGCCCTTCATGTGCGCCGTAGCCGCCTTTATCTTTGCGATGGTAGAGCGCAGGTCGTAGAGCGTTCTGCCGCAGCCAGGACATGAGATGTATTCGGTCTTCGATGTGCGCAGACGAGCCGCCTGCAATATAGCGAACGCCGTGTCGGTAAGGTCGCGCACCACGATGTCGCCGTTGTTCATCAGCCATACGCCGTCGCAGAGGCCGTCAATCATCAGCGCGCCCATATCGGCTGCCGCTTCAAGCTGCAGGTCTGCCTTCTCGGCGCTGCTATGACTGTACATCTGAGCGAACACAACGGGGTTGAACAAGCCGTTCGACCACAACTCGTGAGTAAGCGCACGCTGCTCGCCGAGGCGGTTCTGCTGGTTTGACACAGCAACGACCACTACCTCCGGGTGGGCCTTCAGGCAAGCCATGTACTCCTCCGACGGAGCGCCGAGCTGCAGCACGAGGAACTTAACATCTGCCTTCACTCCGCCCACGAACGGCGTAGCGTTGTACGGGAAGATAGGGTAGGTGTTCGGCTCGCCGGTGTATGCGTTGAAGTCGACGATGTATTTCTGTCCGTCGCGGCGGTTCTTGGGCAGCTTGCCGCCGCAGTAGATATAGTCGGGTGTCATATCGGGGTTGAACTCAACGCTCTCTGCGTTGTCGTTCTGTCCGAGCGAAGCTATCACCACCGGCACATTCGAGCCACCGATGTATCCCATAGCGCGAGTCGGGCGGCGTTCAGGGCGCACCCAAGAGAAGTCCTTCGCCTCGGTGCCTGGCACGAGAGTGTGTCCGGCACGCTTCGTGATATAGTCGACGAGGTGGCGCGCAACGGGTATCTCCGCCTCCGGCTCCTCACTCAGACTCACGCGGATAGTGTCGCCGATGCCGTCGGCAAGCAGTGCGCCGATGCCCACCGCACTCTTGATGCGTCCGTCCTCGCCTTCGCCAGCCTCGGTGACGCCGAGGTGAAGCGGGTAGTGCATGTCGGCGTTGTCCATCTCGGTGATGAGCAGACGCACCGTGCGCACCATGATGACGGTATTCGATGCCTTGATGCTTATCACTACGTTGTCGAACTGTTCCTTCTTGCAGATGCGCAGAAACTCCATGCAGCTCTCGACGATGCCTTCCGGCGTGTCGCCGTAGCGCGACATGATGCGGTCGGAGAGCGAACCGTGGTTCACACCGATGCGCACCGCCGTGTGGTGCTCGCGGCAGATGTTGAGGAAGGGCACGAAGCGGTCCTCCAGCTTCTTGAGTTCGTCGGCATACTCTGCGTCGGTATACTCAATCTTCTTGAACACGCGCGCCGGGTCCACGTAGTTGCCCGGGTTGACGCGCACCTTCTCTGCGTACAGCGCAGCCACGTCAGCCACATTGGCGTTGAAGTGAACGTCGGCAACGAGCGGTGTGGTGTAGCCGTCGGCACGCAGTTGTGCGTTAATGTTCTGCAGGTTCTCAGCCTCTCTGCGGCCCTGCGTAGTGAGTCGCACGAGTTCGCCGCCTGCCTTTATGATGCGCTCAGCCTGAGCCACGCACGCCTCCGTGTCGTTGGTGTTGGTTGTGGTCATCGACTGCACGCGTATCGGGGCGTCGCCGCCAAGCTGTATGTCGCCTACCTGAACGGGTGAGGCTTCGCGGCGGCGGTAGTTGAAGAGATCAATCATGATTTTTGATGTTGTTGTGTTGAGATGTTGAGGTGGTGAGAGATGTTGAGGTGTTGAGATGTTGAGGTGGTGAGGTGTTGAGATGGTGAGATGTTGAGGTGTTGAGAGATGTCGTGAGATGTTGTTGTGTTGATGTGGTGAGATGTTGAGAGATGTACTATTGTCACCACATCACCACATCACCACAACACCATCTCACCACCTCACCATCTCAACACTTATATTCATACTTCACCTCAGCGAGCTCCTTGTTCGCCTTTTCTATCTTCTCTCCCAAGCCAGCCTTGTACTGAGCCATCTTTTCTGCGATGCCTTCGTCGCAGAGCGCAATCATCTCGCAAGCGAGGATAGCTGCGTTCATGGCTCCGTTCACGCCTACTGTTGCAACGGGTATTCCCGGGGGCATCTGTATGATAGAGAGCATGGCGTCGAGACCGTCGAGCATACCCTTGATAGGTACGCCGATGACGGGCAGAGTGGTGCTTGCTGCGATGACGCCGGGCAGAGCTGCTGCCATGCCTGCTGCGGCAATGATTACCTTAACGCCACGCGCCTTTGCGCCCTTAGCGAAACTTTCTACTGCGTCCGGTGTGCGATGAGCAGAGAGGGCGTTCACTTCAAACGGCACCTGCATGTCGTTCAAGAACTTGCATGCCTTTTCCATAACGGGCAGGTCTGATGTGCTGCCCATGATGATGCTAACTAATGGAGTCATAATATTTTATTTTATTGTTTAATATCTAAGCCGAACTAAGCCTCTTTAAGCCTTTCTAAGCCTTTGCTAACTCAAAACTGAATAATTCACAATCGGCGAAGCCGACAACTCAAAATTCAAAACTCAAAACTCAAAATTCTTGAGCCTTTGCTAACTAAGCCCTCCCCGACGGGGAGGGTTGGGAGGGGCTACAGCCCCAGTATTATCACGAAGGCGATGAGCACGCCTACGCCGAAGCCCGCCGTCACTTGCGAAAGGGTGTGCTGTCGGAGTATTATGCGGCTGGTGCCGACGAGCCCTGAGAGCACGAGCGAGAAGCAAAGCCACGTGATGGGGTTGAACATGAAGATGAACGAGAAGGCGAGCAGAGCGCCCACCACGCCACCGATGGCTGCGGTGTGCGTCGATATCTTCCACCACACGTTTATCAGAGCGCACACTATCTGTATCACGAGTGCCGCCATGAGTATGTTGCCCATGAAGTGCGGAATGTTATACAGTCGCATTACGTAGAAGCAGGCGTAGTAGCTCACTATCGAGAGCAGATAGGGCACCACGCGGCGCTCCTTGCGGCTGAGCTGTATGAGTGTCCAGCCGTGGTAGTTGCGGTAGAGCTTGATGAGCATTGTGGGCATGAGAATGGTGAAGAAGTAGACCATAGCGAGCACGCTCAGCTTGTACCCCCACGGCATCTGACTGAGATAACTGAACGTGAAGAGTACGGTCATCCCTACCAAAGACAGATAGAACGGGGTGAACACCGCGCTCAGGGCGCGGGCTGCGAGGATTATGTTCTTTTCTTTCATAATTAGTTCTTTCTCATTCTTGCCACTGGTATGCCCAGTTGCTCGCGATACTTCGCCACGGTGCGTCGTGCGATGGGGTAGCCGAGCTTCACGAGCGCCTCTCTGAGGGCGTCGTCGCTGAGCGGTTTCGCCTTGTCTTCCTTGTCGACGAGTTCTTTCAGCGCAATCTTTATCTTGCGTGTAGACATCTCCTCACCGTCTTCGTTGGTGTAGCCGTCGCTGAAGAAGAAGCGCAGCGGGTAAGTTCCCCAGTTGGTCTGCGCGTACTTCACGTTGCTGACGCGCGATATTGTGCTTATGTCGAGCCCCGTGCGGTCGGCGATGTTCTTCAGAATCATCGGCTTGAGGTCTGCCTCGTCGCCGTCCTGGAAGAACTTGCGTTGCCAGTCGATGATAGCCTGCATGGTGAGCGTGAGCGTTCGGTAGCGCTGCTTTATCGCTTCGATGTATCCCATTGCGCACTCCACCTTCTGCTTTGCGTAGAGCAGCGCTTCCTTTTCGCGGCGCGACATCTTCTCCTTGTTGTTGCGGTAGGTCTCCATGAGTTCGCTGAACGAGGAAGAGACGCGCAGCTCCGGTATGTTTCCGTTGTTTATGTAGAACGACACGTTGCCGTTGTCGTCGGTGTCGATGATGAAGTCGGGCGTAATCTGCTGCACGTTTCTGCCCTCGGTCTCGCCGAGCGAAGCGCCCGGTTTGGGGTTGAGTCGGCGCAGCTCCTCCAGCACGCGCTGTCCGGTATGCTCGTCCACGCCCAGCAGCTGCGGAAGTTTCTCGAAGTGCTTCTTCGCGAAGTCGTTGAAGTGCTTCTTTACTACTGTCGTCATCAGCTGCTTCATTCTGTCGTCGGGTCGGCGTTCTATCTGCAGCAGCAGACACTCCTGCAGCGAGTGCGCACCGATGCCAGCCGGGTCGAAGGTCTGCAGAATGCCTATTATGCGGTCGATGTCCTTCACGTCGCAGTAGACGCCCTGATAGATAGCCAGTTCGTCACATATCGACTGGCTGTCCTTGCGCAGCAATCCGTCGCTGTCGAGCGACCCGATGATGTATTCCATTATCTTCTGGTCGTTCTCCGAGAGGTCTATCTCGCCCATCTGCTCCTTCAGCTTGTCGTAAAACGAGCGCGTGTCGCCGTATACCATCTCCTCGTAGTCGGCAGAATCGGCACCGTAGGCTCCGGTGTAAGCCGCCGTAGGCATGTCTTCGTCGGAACCGGTCATACGGTCGAGCGCATTGTTCAGCGCCGACTCGCGCTCCTCCCGCTCTGTGTGAGCGGCGAAGGCGTCCGCCTCGGTGTCCACCTCGTCCATGTCGCCGCTGTTGCTTTCGCCGTTGCGACTGTCGTTGTCTGAAGAGGAAGCGTATGCGGGGCTTTCCTGACTGTCGTATGAGGTGTTCGAGTCGTAGATGTCGTCGTCTGCCTTCACGAGCGCAGGGTTGTCGTCGAGCTCCGCGTTCACGTTCTCTTCAAGCTCCGTGACGGGCATCTCGAGCATGTGCACCTTCAGCATCTGCTGTTGCGTCAGGCGCTGCAATTGCTGCTGCTTCTGTTCCTGGGTTTGTATTAGTTTCATAATATTTCTGGTGGCGTTTAGGCCTTTCTAAGCCTCTTTAAGCCTTTCTAAGCCATTGTTGACTAAGCCTTTTTAGGCGGCGTTTAAGCCTTCCTAAGCCTCTTTAAGCCTTTCTAAGCCTTTGAAAATTCAAAACTGAATAATTCCTAATTGCGGCGCAGCCGCAACAATTCAAAATTCAAAATTCAAAATTCAAAACTCTTCCGAGCCGTTCGGCTTAGGCGCAGCCTTTGAAGTATTCCTTTAGCCTCTCCACAGTAGTGGTCAGCACCTCGGGCGCTTCGTTGCTGTATCTCTGCCAAACCAGCTTCGCCTCGTCGTTGAGGGGCGAGTGGGGCAGCGGTTCGCGTTTCAGAATGGGGTCGAATGTCTGGTATATCTTCAGCACATCTACCACCTCTTCGGGCTTCAAGCCCAACAGACGCGCCATATCCTGCACCTCCGGCGTCTCGCTCACCATAGTGTTCGTCATCAGCTGGAAGTAGAGGCTGAGGATGATGGTGAGCATCACCGGTGTCAGCTTCTGTTCTGCGTCGATAGGCAGATAGTCGTGCTCGAAGGGCAGCGTCATATCCATGCCGCTGTAGAAGACGTTGCCGAAGCCGAACCCCGCCATCTGCCTGAGCCGCTTCACGTCGCGTGCCAGTCGGCGTGGGTTTTCGGCGTACGTGTCCCATAGGCGTTGCAGCGAAGGCGTGGCGTGCTCTTCGAGCGCCACCATCTGCTCCTGCAGCGTCTTCGGCGGAATATGCAGCTCGAGCGCCAGATCGACCACGGGGCGCGAGTATTCCGACTTAACGCCTGCCGGACTCTTCTGGTAGAGCTGCACGATAAGCAGCCAGTAGTCGTCTGTCCAAAGAGGATGAATTGCCATATATTATATTAATAATGTATTGTTTAATGCTTGCAAAGTTACAGAAAGTCTTGCACATAAGGGCACGCCCGCCATACTTTTTTTGTGTAGGAGTAAAGAGTTGTTAAGGTGTTTTATGGTGCTCTGAGCGCTTTTGGGGGACTGTTTCCAGTAAAATCGCAGTTTTTCTTGCAATTTTACAGTATAAAAAGTCAGTTTGGTTGAATTTTTAAAAAAATTATTGCAAAACATTATCGAATTGCAATTTATTTTGTACTTTTGCGGTTAGTAATTTTAAAATTTATAGACTATGAAGAAAACTTTACTCTCATTGGCAGCAATGTTGCTGCTCGCAGGTGGTGCTTCGGCACAGACAGCAAAGTCGGCTGCAGTTTATACTGACAAGGTAGACGCAACTCCGGTTAGCGTTGTAAAGAAGGCAAAGGCTCCTATGATGAAGGAGGGAGAATCTAAGTATGCGCTTCTTGGCTTCAATGGTTCTGAGAATCCGTCACAGTCGAACGGCTTCCCGAAATGGGAGTCTGCTAAGCTGGTATTGTCACAGATGGATAATGGCGTAGATTACGATTTCTCTGAAATGGCAGGCTACAAGATTGTAGGTCTCAACTTCGCTGTAACAGCTAATTTGGGTGAGCAGGCAGGTGCGTTAGCTGTTGTTTATCAGGATAAAAATGATCAGAAGGGCACAGAGCTCGATTCGCCTTATCTTGTTGAGGACGAGAACTATAAGGTCAGCGCTGTAGAGAACCAGCAGCTTACTTTGCAGTGGAACTCCGTAGCTTTTGCTGAGCCGTATGAGATCACAGGCGAAGAGTTTGCTTTCCAGTACGGTTTGGCATACGAGCAGGTGAAGGGTAATGGCACTACTCAGGAAGAGTTCCCGTTCCTCACTGGCGTGAGCACAGATACGGGCGTTGAGGGCATGTTCCTCGTTTATGGTAAGCCTTCTTCTAAGTATAAGGAGGGTCTGTACACGCTTAACGATCCTGAAGATACAAAATCAGAGAAGCGTTGCCCTTGCATGCAGCTCATCCTCGAGAAGCCGAATGGCGAGACCGTTATCCTCGGTCTGAATGGTTCTGACAAGCCGGTTGCTATGCAGTACTACTCACTCGACGGCAAGAAGCTCTCTGCTCCTCAGAAGGGCATCAACGTTGTTAAGATGAGCGACGGCACATCTAAGAAGGTGCTTGTTAAGTAAATATCGGAAAAACATATATAAAATGGAAATCCCAACAGAGGGCTGCCTCTGTTGGGATTTTTTTTTTTAAGGGGGTGCACTTGTCTCAAGTGCACCAACCGCGCAGAAATGCATCGTTTACTTTGTTGGTGCAGCAGAGACTGCTGCACCCCCTGGAAGTGCACCAACCGCGCAGAAATGCACCATTTACTTTGTTGGTGCAGCAGAGACTGCTGCACCCCCTGGAAGGCACCAACCGCGCAAGCACTGCACCAACCGAGCTAACCATAAGAGGTTATGTTGAGGTACGTGGGGGATGTGTCAAAACTCAATCAATGCGGGCTGAAAGCCCAACAACCACATTTTTAGTTTTACCGGACAGCAACAGATTTTTTTTGTGCTTGCTTGTGAAGGTGTTATTGAACCATTGGTTTTGGGGATGTGTCAAAACTCGCTATGGTTGTATTTATTTGAGGTATTCGGCGAGCTTCGCAACGGCGCGTGCTCGGTGCGATATGCCGTTCTTGATGTCCATGCCGAGCTGTGCGAACGACTCCTCGTAGCCTTCGGGCACGAAGATAGGGTCGTAGCCGAAGCCCTCTGTGCCCTGCTTCTCGCGCGATATGGTGCCGCGCACGATGCCCTCGAAGAGCGTATAGTCGGCAACGTCGCTGCGGCGTGCGAGAGCTATCACGGTGCGGAACTGCGCACGGCGGTCGTTGCTGTCGCCCAAGCGTGCGAGCAGTTTCTGCATGTTGGCTTCAGAGTTGTGGTCGGTGCCCTCGGCGTAGCGTGCCGAGTGGACGCCCGGTTCGCCTCCAAGCTCGGGCACTTCGAGGCCCGTGTCGTCGGCGAAGCAGTCGTAGCCGTAGTTGTCTACTACGTAGCGCGCCTTCTGAATGGCGTTGCCCTCAAGCGTGTTGGCTGTTTCGGGTATGTCTGCGTGGCAGTTGATGTCTTCGAGCGAGAGCACGTTGAAGCGGTCGCCGAGTATGGCGCGTATCTCCGAGAGCTTGTGCTTGTTGTTTGTGGCGAAGACGATAGCCCCACCCCGTCCCTCCCCGTCGGGGAGGGTGTATGATTGCTGTGGATTGTTCATTGTTGTTTTTTTTAATAAGCCTTTCTAAGCCTTCTTGGGCCTTCCTAAGCCTTCCTTAGCCCTCCCCGACGGGGAGGGTTGGGAGGGGCTCTTTACCTTAACCTTTATCTGGTCGAATCCCTCGCCGTAGACGCCGATGACGCTGCTCTGCGACACGAAGGCGCGCGGGTCTATCATCTTGATGAGGCGGAAGATGAGCACCGACTCGCTCTTCTTGGCGAGCAGACATATCACCTTCATCTCCTTACCCGTATACCATCCGTGACCATCGAGGATAGTGAGCGTGTGGTCGGTCTTCTTGGTGATGGCGCTTGCTATCTCCTGATACTTGTGCGAGAAAATCATGAACTGCACCGATTGCCGTTGCACGCTCATCACGTAGTCGAGCATGGTACACTCGATGACCATCGTACACAGACCGAACACCACCATCTGACAGCGCTGCGGGAACGGACCGAAAGAGTCGATGGCGAGACAGCTGCCGATGATGACGAGGTCGACCATGATGAGACCCTTGCCGAGCGACACATTATAGTGTTTGTTCACTACGGCAGCGATGATGTCTGTTCCACCCGTGCTGCCGTTGTTCAGGAACACTATCGCCAGTGACGTGCCCGTGAGCATACATCCGATGATGAGCGACATGAAGTCGTTACCCTCGCCCATGAGTTTGTAGAAGGTGCCGTCGGGCATCTCCACTATCTTCTGCGCCAGGTCGAGCATCACGGTTATGGCTATCGTGGCATAGATGGTTTTGGCAAGGAACTTTATTCCAAGCTCCTTCAGAGCCGCCACGATGAGCACGGCGTTGATGATGAAAAATGTCCATTGAACTGGAAATTTAGTGGCATAGAACACGATGGCTCCGATACCGGCGATGCCTCCGGTTACGATTTCGTAGGGTAGTAGGAAAACTGTGAAACCGAAAGTGTAAAGCAGTAAGCCGAGAGTGATGTTGAAATAGTCTTTCGCTTCTTGCCAGATAATTTTGCGGTCGATGGTCATAGGATTTATATTTGTTATTTTATAACGACATTCACGATCTTCTTAGGTACGACAATCACCTTCACGACTGTCTTTCCGTCGAGATACTTCTTGCTCTGCTCGTCGGCGAGCACTGCAGCCTGAATCTCGTCGTTGGTAGCGTCGGCAGCAAACTTCTTCTGGAAGCGTGCCTTGCCGTTGAACGACACGGTGAGCTGCACCTCGCTCTCTACGAGATACTGCGGGTTGAACACGGGCCACTGTGCGTCGCATACGGTCGTGGTGTTGCCTAAGGCGTGCCACAGCTCCTCTGCGATGTGCGGAGCGAACGGCGCGATGAGCACCACGAGCTGCTCGAGCACCTGCTTTGAGCGGCACTTCTGCTGTGCCAGTTCGCCCACGGCAATCATGAACGCCGAGATAGAGGTGTTGTAAGAGAAGTGTTCGATGTCCTCAGTCACCTTCTTTATGAGCTTGTGCAGGCTCTTGAGGTTGTCGGCTGTAGGCTCAGCGTCTGTGGGCAGGAACTCGTCGGTGCGGTTCTCGTAGAACAGCGCCCAGAACTTCTTGAGGAAGCGGAAGCAGCCGTCGATGCCGTTGGTGTCCCAAGGCTTGCTTGCCTCCACCGGACCGAGGAACATCTCGTACAGACGCAGCGTGTCGGCGCCGTACTTCTCCACGATCATGTCGGGGTTCACGACGTTGAACATCGACTTCGACATCTTCTCTACAGCCCAGCCGCAGATGTACTTGCCGTCCTCGAGCACGAACTCGGCGTTGGCATACTCCGGTCGCCATGCCTTGAACGCCTCGATGTCGAGCACGTCGGCGCTCACGATGTTCACGTCTACGTGTATCGGTGTGACGTCGTAGTCTTTGCGCAGGTTATATGATACGAATACGGGAGCAGCATCTCCCCCCGCCCTCTCCGAGGAGAGGGAGCCGTTAGCTGTAGAGGCAACTCCGTCCTCCCCCTGGGGGGAGTTAGAGGGGGCTGTGCGGTTTACGCGGTACACGAAGTTGGAGCGACCCTGAATCATGCCCTGGTTGACGAGTTTCTGGAACGGCTCCTCCTTGCACGACACGCCGAGGTCGAAGAGGAACTTGTTCCAGAAGCGCGAGTAGATGAGGTGACCCGTAGCGTGCTCGCAGCCTCCTACGTAGAGGTCTACGTTCTGCCAGTAGTTGTCGGCATCCTTGCCCACGAGGCATGTGTCGTTGTGCGGATCCATGTAGCGCAGGTAGTAAGCCGATGATCCGGCGAAGCCCGGCATGGTGTTCAGCTCGAGCGGGAAGACGGTCTTGTTGTCCACGAGCGCCTTGTCTACCACCTGACGCTTCTCCACGTCCCACGCCCACATCTTGGCGCGTCCCAACGGCGGCTCGCCGGTCTCTGTAGGCTTGTATGTCTCAATCTCGGGCAGCAGCAGCGGCAGGCAGTCCTCGGGCACCATCTGCGGCATACCGTCCTTGTAGTAGACCGGGAACGGCTCGCCCCAGTAGCGCTGACGCGAGAAGATAGCGTCGCGCAGACGATAGTTCACCTTCACGCGGCCCATGCCCTTCTCCGTAACGAACTGCTTTGTCTTTGCGATAGCCTCCTTAACACTAAGCCCATTAAGTGAAAAACCGTCCAATGTCTCCTTGCCAGCGGCAGGCGAGTTGCAGACGATGCCCTCCTTGGCGTCGAAGCTCTCCTCCGACACGTCGGCGCCCTCGATGAGCGGCGTGATAGGCAGGTTGAAGTGCTTGGCGAAGGCATAGTCGCGCGAGTCGTGCGCCGGAACAGCCATGATGGCTCCCGTGCCGTAGCCTGCAAGCACGTATTCTGAAATCCAGATAGGAATGTTCTCGCCGGTGAACGGGTTCACGGCATACGAGCCGCTGAACACGCCCGTCACGTTGTGGTTAGCCATGCGGTCGAGCTCCGTGCGCTTCTTCACGTAAGCCAAGTACTCGTCTACCTCAGCCTTATGCTCTGCTGTGGTGAGCTGCGCCACGAGTTCGCTCTCCGGCGCCAGCACCATGAACGTTACGCCGAAGATAGTGTCGGCGCGAGTGGTGAAGATAGTGAAGTCGAAGTCCTGACCAGCCACCTTGAACTGCATCTCCGTACCCTCACTTCTGCCTATCCAGTTCTTCTGTGTCTCCTTGATAGAGTCGCTCCAGTCGACAGTCTCCAGACCGTCGAGCAGGCGCTGCGAGTAAGCCGATGTGCGCAGACACCACTGCTGCATCTTCTTCTGCACGACGGGGAAACCGCCGCGCTCGCTCACGCCGTTCACCACCTCATCGTTGGCAAGCACCGTGCCCAGACCGGCGCACCAGTTCACCATCGTCTCGCCGAGGTAAGCGATGCGGTAGTTCATGAGCGTCTTCTGCTTCTCCATGTCGCTCATGGCGCGCCACTCTTCTGCTGTGAACTCCAGATGCTCGCTCTCGGCGACATCCAGACCCTCGGTGCCCTTCTCGTTGAAGTGCTCCACGAGCTTCTCAATCGGCTGCGCCTTCTGGCACGAGTTGCAGAAGAACGAGCCGAACATCTTCTCGAACGCCCACTGAGTCCAGTGGTAGTACTTCGGGTCGCAGGTGCGAATCTCGCGATCCCAGTCGAACGAGAAGCCGATGTTGTCGAGCTGCTGACGATAGCGTGCGATGTTAGCCACGGTAGTCACCTCAGGGTGCTGTCCGGTCTGTATAGCATACTGCTCAGCCGGCAGTCCGTAGGCGTCGTAGCCCATAGGGTTGAGCACGTTGAAGCCCTTCAAGCGCTTGTAGCGTGCGTAGATGTCCGATGCGATATAGCCAAGCGGATGGCCTACGTGCAGACCGGCTCCCGACGGGTAGGGGAACATGTTGAGTACGTAGAACTTCTCCTTTGCAGGGTCCTCAGTGGTGTGGTAAGTCTTGTCCTTCACCCACTGGCTCTGCCATCTCTTTTCTATTTCTCTGAAGTTGTATTCCATTGATTTTATACTGTTTTTATGCAAAGTTACGTCTTTTTCTTTATAAATAGGTGGGTTTGCATGTAAAAAAATATTGCGCGGTGGCGATATGGCGTTCAGCTTGTATGATATTGGCAGTAAAAACCTCACGAAAAGTCATCGTCACCCGTACGGAATCCGATCGGGCGGCGTACGGAATCTGATCGGGCGGCGTACGGAATCTGATCGGGCGGCGTACGGAATCTGATCGGATGGCGTACGGAATCTGATTGGACGGCGGACGCAAACGGTGGCACACTTAGGGGGTGCACTTGTCTCAAGTGCACCAACCGAGCAAGAAAGCCCGTCTTAGACCACATTATCAGTTTTACCGGACAGCAATAAAAAAATCCGCAACACCTGCTGTGCAGGCATTGCGGATAAAGGATTATTTTATTGTGCTTCTATTATTAACATACTACTGCAAAAGGATGTTACTTAATGTCGTCGTAGGCATTCACTGCCTGCTCGAAACGCTCGTTAATCTGCTCGAACGAGTAGAGGCCGTCGGCGTTCTTCTGGAGACCCTTGAACGAGAGCGGGAAGACCTGCGGAGCATGGTCGAGGTCGAGCGGCGCGTTATGCTGCAGCTGGTCGGTGCTCTGGTATACGAGGTTCACGCCTACGTACTCCTTGCCCGTAGCCTTCTCGATCCACTTCTCGTAGACCACCTTGCTGCCTATCGGCGTCACCTTCTCGATAGAGTTGGGCAGGCTGTAGCGCTCAACACCGAGAGCCGCGTTGACGGATGCGATGTTAGAGTCGTGACCGCAGAGGAACGTGAACTTGCGGTTCTTCGAGTTAAGCTCGTCCTTCATGTACATCAGCAGTGGGTGAGCCACGTTTGCAGCCACGATAGGCGCTGTGAAGAGCACGTCGCCGTACACATCCTTCACCTTGGCTATAGAGGTCCAGTCGTCGCGTGTGAGTTTCTCGCCGAACGCCGCCTTGTCGGCATCAGGCTCCTCGTAATACTGCAGGATGAAAGCGTCGGAAGCCGAGTTGAAGTTCTTCATCGTGCCCTTCATGCCAGGCTCCTTGCCCTTTACGAGCGTAATCTGCGTGTCGTCGTACTTCACGTCGCCCAGCTCCTTGTAAGCCTCGCTCTGGGGATAGTCGAGCGTGCGCGATATGTTGCGGTAGCTCTCCTTCAGGCTCTTAGCCAAACCGACAAGACCAGCCTTTCCGCCAAGCGCGTTAATCTGCTCCATTGCCTTGGCCTTGAATGCGTCGCTCACCTTTGTGAGCACGGGGTTGAACACGGGGTCCATCGTAGAAGGCGTGTAGCGGTGGTTCACCTTAACGCCGCCTACCGGCATGAACGCCGTAGAGAAATAGGCAGCGGTGGCGATGCAGCGCTGCATGGAGTTGGCGTAGACGTTCACCTCGTCGACAGAAGGAACCTGATTCTCCTTGAACAGACCCTCGCTGACGGTCCACTTTCTGAAGAACTGGCCCATCTCGGTCTCAAGAACGCCGCCCTTCAGCGTCAGTTCGCTGGCAGCCGAACTCCAGTTGGTCCACTGGTGGGTAGTCATCTTGCTCAACGCAGAGCCGTTGGTAGACAGCGGGCTGCGTATGTTGTGGCGCGAAAGCACAACCACCTCCTTCAACTGATACTTATCGTGGAACGCAGCCGAACGCTGCACCTGAGCAAAGACTGATGCAGGAAGGATGGCTGCAAGCAGAATATAAATAGCTATAAACTTTTTCATATCTCACGGGATGCTTTAATTGAACATGTTTTTTTTAGAATTTGAACTGGAGACGTGTCTCAATAACGCGGAAAGTGTTCTTGTTGAAGCCAGAGTAGTCGCTCTCGCCGGCACGTACGATATGACCGCTCACACGCCAGATCATATACTTGTTGATGTAGTAGTTCATGGTAAGAGCCCAGTCGCTGAGCTTGCCACCATGGAAACCAGCCTTCGCATCGTTCATGTCGGTGTAGTTGTAAGCCGCAACAAGCTCCCACGATTTCGGGGCAGGAGTGGCGATGCCGGCATCGTTCTTCACATACTCGTACTCGTTGTTGAGAAGGAAGCGCAGGTTGCCGTAAGCACCCCATGCATTGTAGCTCTTGGCGTCGCCCTTACGGTCTACGTTCATGAAGATGTACTGACCCTCAATGCCTACATGACCCTTGGCTGCCATAAGTTCGCCAGAGAACTTGAAGTCGTTCTTCGCGTCGGTAATCTTAGCACCGATGGCGTTGATGCCTGCTACGCGTATCGGATAAGGAGCCTTGAACTCCATGTTAGAACGGTTTTCGGCTGCAAGCTCATAGTTCAAGCCGATGCCTACGTGGAAGAGGTTGCCCTTCTCGATGAGCGGATGGTAGACCAAACGGGTGAGGAAGCCCGAACCCTGATAGCCCGTGTGGTTGGTCTGCTTCTTGAACGACTGGGCGTCGGTATATATAGAACCCGTACCCATGAACTTGTCGTCGCTATGCTCGTACATCAAACCGACAAGACGACCGCCCACACCGAATGCAGAGTGGGTCTCAGGCTCCTCCATAGAGACTTTGAAGCTCGAAGACGTAGCGCTCTGGTAGCCGAACTGATGAACGAAATAACCACCACGCAAGAAGTTCTGCTTGTTGAAGTTGTACTGGATGAAGATATCCTTCGGAGAAACCGAACCGCGGGCATAGCCGATATCGGCCTTGCCTTCCCACTTGCCGTACGAAACCTTCATGCCGATACGTATGTCGGGAACGTTCACACCGTCTACACACTGCTCGTCTACAGCCTTGTTGGAGCTGTTCAGAAATGCAGCATCCATAAGGATACGGCCTGAAGGCTTGACGACGAGCTTATTCTCCTGCGCGTTTGCAGCAGCCGCAAAACCCATGACGAGGGCTGCAGCCATTATATATTTTTTCATATTCGTTTTTTAGGAATCTAATTGTCAGGCAAAATGGTTTGCCAGCCGTTCTTTTACTTCTTGTCCCACGGAGTGGCTACAAACTCGCTCTTCTTTACCTTGCCCTGCTTTACGAGCTTTGCAAACTCCTTCTTGGCAGCCTCAAGACACTTCTGGAACTCCTTGTTGGCGTGCAGACGAGCTACGACAGCCGAAGCTACGACGCGTGCGGCGTCAACGTCGCTCTGCCAGTGATAGCCACAGATGACGCGGCTCTGACCCATCTCGAAACCACGCTTCAGTATCTCGTTCTGACGGTCGGGGTTGATCTCTGCGAGCACCAGCGCCTCAGCCCAGCCTATCGTGGTGTGACCAGAAGGATACGAACCGTTTGTAGACAGCTCGCCCTCCTGCTTAGAGTTGCAGGTAGGCACGTTGTAGTATTTGAACGGGCGTATGCGGTTATAGTGTTTCTTTGCGCTGCGTGTGGCAAGGTCGCCGGCATCCTCGCGCATCTTGTATACGAGCTTGTAGATAGCCGGAGTCTCCTCCTTGGTGATGCGTGTGCCGAAGGCGTCGGAGAAGTTCATAGCCACATCCTCTACATTGGCGTCGGCAGCAGCCTGGTCGCCACGCGGAGTGTTGCGCTGTTTCAGACCCCAATAGTAGCGGGCCTCGTCGTTGAACCACTGAAGACTGCCAATCTCTGGTGGAGGAGGAAGAAGATCGAGCGAACTTGCCTGCTCTCCGTCCTTAAGGAAGAACAAGTCGGGATTTGTTCTGACATCTTTGATGTTTGTCTGCGCAAAGGCAGAAAAGCAGAACACTGCAAGAGCAGCCACTAAGAATTTTCTTTTCATCATAATGTTTTGCGTTATTAAGTTTTTTAGAATAATTGTCGCTTTCAATAGATCGCTTGCTTGAATAGGTCGCTTGCGAATTTTGATGCTGCAAAGTTATAGATGAAAAGCAAAAAAAAAGTTGCATTCGATGATTACAACGTTTCATCGAAATGCAACTTTTTACAAATGTCTGTCTGTAAGACGTTTAGAAGAATACGGCGTTTGCGAAGTTATTCTATCAGTCTTAATATGTATGACGCTAAGGAAGCCGGATGGCGCTCTACGTACTGCCTTATTTCGTCTTCCGAAGGCTTAATCTTGTTCTTCAGCAGTCGGCTAATAACCGGATTAAGGTTGCCAACAACGCGAAGCATGCCCGGAACAGCGGTGCGCTTCACCTTAGCGTCGGCGATGAGAAGCATGAGCACCTTTGCCTGCTGGTTGTCGAAGCCGTTGAACTTAAGGATACTGTTCACAAGACGCGGGTCGGTGTCGCTCATGCAAGCATAGATGTCGGCAATGAGCAGGCTGATGTTGTGAGTAGCCTCGTCGGAACGCGTCGCTATCTCGCACTCAAGACGCTTCTCGTCTACCTGCACTACCCGTTCCTCGTTCTCGCTGATAGCCGTGCGACGTATGAAGGTGTATCTATCCATCTCTTTCTGCAGTAGGCGGCGTAGCACGACCTGCTCAATGCGGCGGTCGGTATGCTTGAGCTGGCGCAGCAACGTCAGACGGTCTTGCTGCTGCATGTCGGAGGTGACGCTGTCGAGCTGCATCCTTACAGCCTCCACGACATGGTCGTTGGCGTCGAGCGCGTCGAGCCGTTTCGAGCGCGAAGCGAAATAGGCGCGAAGCGTCTGGAGCGCATCGTCGAGGAATAGGCGGTTGTATCTGCGGCGTATCTCCTGCAACTTGCCGTCAAGACTCTCCATAGGGTCGGTAGTGAGAAGCTGCTTGTATTCGTCAATCTCTGTAAGAATGCCGTCCGACAGACCCTTTATAATAATGACATCGCGAAGCTGGAACATATAGCCGCTAAGCTCCTTCTGCACCTTCTCATAGGCGGAGAGCCACTGCTCGTTGGCGAGAGCCTGGCTGCGGAGCACTTCAATATCGCCGTTGCTTAGGGCACGTTGGCTGTTGTCGGCGAGAAGTTTGCTGTCCGCAATCTCGAGCGAAGCCAGACGTTCGCGCTGCTGGTCTATCTTCTTGAGGAGCATGAACACATTGCTTCTGTTCATGCGCATGAGAGTGTCGGAGATGGCGGCAATCTTCTCGTTGTTGGCTTTCCAGCTATGGTGCTTGCCCAACCCAATCTCGGCTATATCCTTGTATAAAGCAAGAATCGCGCTCTTGTAGTCGTCGGAGAACAGATTGCTTACCGACTCGATGCCGGCAAGTCGCTTCTTCAGTTCCTCCTTGCGCACCCTGATAGTGCGTGTGGCAAGATAATGGTAGAAACGGTAGCCGATAAAAATAGCAGACACGATGAGCAGCAGGCACACGATGGTGACGACCATTCTTCTGCGGGTGACGGAGCTGTTCGTAATCTTCACCCATTGGGCTTGGTTTTCCTTGCCCGCAGTGAACGTAAGCACGCCCAGCTCGCAACCTAAATATACCTTGTCGTCTTTCACCACCGATGCCTTACGCTCAAAACTGATGTCTTGATAGTAGTAGCCGGCAAGAACGAGGCTGTCGGCTTTCTTCACATACTTACGGATGCCGAACTCGGGCAAGGTGTATATGACGCTGTCGCCGATAGCGAACATGTCGCTCTCAGCCTTGGCGTCAATAGCTTTGCCGCCGTCCTTTATCAGCAGTGAGTTGCCGGCAAGCACAATCATCTGCGGCGGAAACTCCTTGGTGATAGCCATGCTGCGTATGTTCTCCATGCCGCCGGTTCCGGCAATCGGCTTGTATCTGCCGTTGCTGCCGTAGAATATGCCGTGGTTGAGCGTGGTGAGATAGAGGTTGTTGTCTTTAGACTGCTGGTAGAATTTGGTGATGTACTTGTCGTTGAACGATGGTATGGTGTCAATATGCTTGCTTTCGGGCTCAATCTCTATAAGTCCGTCCTGTATGCCGAGATACAACTTCGGCTTGTTGTCTATGGTCATAAGTCCCATGGAAGTGATTTTCGACTGCGAGTCGTAAACCATTTGGCTGTGCGAAAGCAGAATATTGCGTACGAAGTAGGAAGTAAGGCTGACTTGCTTCAAGTCGTGGTTGCTGGTAACATAATACAAACATCCGTTGTAGATACGCGAGTCGACAATAGGCGCCTCGCGGATAAAGTCGAAAATCTTGTAGGCTTTATCCGAACCGTTGGGCTGAAGGAATATCTCGTTATGCGCGTTTATATAATAAATGTCGCCATTCTCGTCGGTTGCAGCCGACATGATGGCAGCATTGTCATTGAACACGCTTTGGTGTACCGGAACCTTCCAAACGGCGTTTTCGGTAGCTATGCACACATGGTCGTTCTTCTTAGCCGAAACGATAACGTTGTTGCACGACATCGGAATGTTGCGGCGGAGAGAAATAGTGTAGAACTTTTCCAAATCGTGCGTTAGAACAGCCGTGCTGTTATCAAGAAAACAGTAGGCTCCGCCAACATAATAAAAAAGATTGGCATGAAACTTAAGATCTACCTCGCGCTTCAGCGAACCGTCCTTATGCTCGATGTAGAACTTGTTGCCAGCAAGGATATTGGTCTCGCCGTCAATCACGCTGACGAAGTTGATGTGTTCGCCCTTATGAGAGACACGGGTCTTCATGGATGCGACGTCTATATGCAGCAGACCGTTCTGTGTAGCCACAAGAACCTGATTGGCGGCAGAACGGCAGATGGTCTTGGTAACAAATGGGTCGCCGGAGTGATAATTGCCGCCATTCGGATAGATAGGCTTCAAAGCCGAATCGGCACTTCTAAGATTTAGCGTGTACACACCCTGACTGGTGGCAGCAAGAAGCAGCCCGTCTTCTTCCATAATGTCGTAAACGGAATAATGCTGACCCTTCTTAGGAATGGTATATTCGGCAAGGCATCTGGCGCTATTGCCGGCTATCTCCCATTTGGAAAGACCGGCATTGCGTATTGCTATCCAACAGATACGCTTATCGCCGTCGCACTGCTGGGTGTATACCTTGTAGATTCGGTTGCTACCCACCTGGTACTGGCGTCTATCGCTGTTGTTCGAGAAGATAATTTCTCCAAACTCGGTGCCTACCCACACGACAGAGTCTCCCTCGGCAGATATTGATGAAAGACAATTGTTAAGATAATATTCTGATTCGTTCAGGGAGGGTTCTTTCTTCTCATTGCACGACACCAGGAGCGAGGCGGTCAATATAGTGAGAATGAAAGAGAATAGATTTCTCATAGTTTTTATACTTGCATAGTGTGGTGCTTGAGCATGGACTGTGTCTGTACGGTAATCTGTATATTGCCGTACAGACACAGTCCATGATCCATATTCTATATTTAATATTAATGTAGTATGTTTCTGCAAAAACACCTTTATAGATGCTATAACTTTCTGTTTGCTTCGAGCGCTCTTAGCCAGTTGCCGCCCCATATCTTCGCCATATCTTCTTCCGAATAGCGGCGGCGCAGAAGCTCTTTTGTGAAGTTTATCAGTTCGGAGGCGTCGGCAAGTCCTGGCACGCCACCGTCGCCGTCGAAGTCGGTGCCAAGACCCACATGGTCGATGCCCATTACGTTGATGGCATGTTCGAGGTGGAGCATTGCGTCGTTGATGCAAGCTTTGCCGTCGGTGCGCAGGAAGCCGTTGTAGAGTGTTATCTGGCATACTCCGTCTTTTGCGGCGAGGGCTCGCATTTGGTCGTCGGTGAGGTTGCGCGGCACGTCGCACAACGCCTTGCTGTTGCTGTGCGAGCATACTATTGGCTTCGCCGATATCTCCAGCGCATCGTAGAACGACTTCTCGCCGGCATGACTCATGTCCACCATCACTCCCAAGCGGTTCATCTCGCGTATCACCTCAGCGCCGAACGCCGATACGCCGCCGTGAGTATTGAGAGTGCGGCGCGCCGAGTCGCATATCTGATTGTCGCCATTGTGACAAAGAGTGATGTATACTATGCCGCGGTCGGCAAAGTGCTTCACGTTACGCAAGTCGTTCTCTATCGCAAGACCGTTCTCTATACCTATCATCAGCGATTTTACTCCATTGCGCTTGTTGCGCAGCAAGTCCTCACGGCTTCGCGCCAAGGCGATGTACCGCGAGTCGCTGAGCACAATCTCGTCAATCTTGTCGAAGATAAGGTCGGCGTAAGCTTTCGGTTTGTCGACGGGGAATGGTGCTACGTCGGCGAAAGTCTCCTCCGGCTTAGGCTGCGGCAGATATGCCACCATCGTCACGGCGTCTGTCCTGCCTTCGTTCATTTTGTGCAGGTCGTAGAGCACTTTTGGGTCGCGATGGTCGAAGCACACGCCTTGCGGGAAGAACATCGGCGTGTCGCAGTGTGAATCGATCGTGAGGTTGCGCTGGTGGAACAGTTTTGCGCGTCGCATCACATCGCCCTCCTCCACAAGCCACTTGAAGAGCGGCAGTCCGTCATCACCGAGCCACTCCGGATGCCATTGCACTCCGAGCACAGCCTTATGTTCGCTACTCTCTATAGCCTCAACCACGCCGTCGAGCGCCCGTGCAGTTATCTTGAAGCGTTCGCCCGGCGCAGCCACAGCCTGATGGTGGAACGAGTTGACGAATATTTTCTCCTTATTATATATATTATAGAGCACGCTGCCTTTCTCTATTTCCACGGTGTGCGTCGGTTCCGAACGGTCGGCATCCTGCGAGTGTCGGTAGTTTGTCGGATCGTGCGAGATGTCCTGGTGTACCCGTCCGCCGAGCGCCATAGCAAGTGTCTGCACGCCGCGGCAGATGCCCAGCATCGGAATCTGCCGGTCGAACGCCAGTCGGGTTATGAGCAGTTCGGGCAGGTCGCGCACGTTGTTGATGTTATGCAGCGCAGGCGAAGGCTCCTCATCAGCCCACAGCGGATTGAAGTCGCCGCCGCCTGTGAGCAGCAGAGCGTCGATAGTTTCGAGCGTATCGAGCAGTACGTTGCGGTCTGCCACTGGCGGAATGAGCACGGGCGTGCCTCCTGCCTTTATAATCTGACGGTAGTAGCGGTCGCGCACTGTAGCGTCGATGCCCTCGTAGTTGGTTGTTATGCCTATAATGGGTCGCTGGCTGGTCTTCGGCTTGTTGTCGTAGAAGTCGGCGAGATGCTTGTTCAGGTTAAATGATTCCATACTTATAAAAATATTCCCACAGAGTTCACAGAACACATAGAATCTCCGACGTTCAGCTCCTTTGCAGAAGTATAGTCTGTTCTGTGTGTTATGTAATCTCTGTGGGAGACGTTTGTTTATTCAGTACGCAACGCGGCGCTTAGTCTTCATTCTTGTCCTCAAGGTGTACCGGAATCTCGCGCTTGATGCTCTGGTCGAGCGATATGAGTGTCTCTGTAGACACCACGCCCGGAATCATCTGCATCTTGTTGTTGAGCAGGTCCATGAGCTGTTCGTTGTCGCAAGCATACACCTTAAGCAGCATTGTGTACGGACCGGTTGTGTAGTGGCACTCCACGATTTCGGGTATGTCTACCAACTGCTTCACCACGTCCTTATACATGCTACCGCGCTCGAGGTTCAAGCCTACGTATGTGCATGTGCTGTAGCCTACACTCTTCGGGTTCACCTCAAAGCCGCTACCAACGATTACGCCACCCTGAATGAGATGCTGAACGCGCTGGTGGATTGCGGCGCGTGATACGCCACACTCAGCAGCTACATCCTTGAATGGGATGCGTGCGTTCTTAGAGAGAATACTAAGTATCTTTCTGTCTAGATTGTCAATTTTGTCCATCTTCTATAATGAAATTTTGTCTATGATTACAATTTGTCAGCAAAATTATACATTTTACTTGAGACAATCAACAAATAGACCTTTCTTTTTTAGTTTTTTAGTACAAAACGACACGAAAGACTCTCATTTTTGTTATTTCCCCCTTCAAAACTACTGCGATATGATATGCAGGTCTCTCTGCGGGAACGGTATCTCGATGTTGTGCTCGTTGAGCGTGTTGTATATTGCCTCCTTCACCTGACCGGTCTTGCTGAACTTGTAGTCGACAAGCACCCAATAAGTCACGAAGAGATTCACCGAGTTGTCGCCGAAGTCGTCGAACACCACGCTTACCGGGCGCGCCAGGTCTATCACGTCTCTGCCGTCGGGCGCTTTCTCCTCCAGATTGTTCACTGCCTTTATGAGCATCTGTCTCACTTCCTCCACGTTCGAGCCGTACGCCACGCCCACCGGCACCTTCACCCATTCGTATGAGTGGTTGCGAGTGATGTTCTTGAAGTTCTTGCTGAATAGCGAACTGTTGAGGAAGGCTATCACGCATCCGTCGCCGGTGATGATCTGCGTACTCTGATACGTTATGCTGTCCACCTTTCCGCGTATGCCGTCACATTCTATGTAGTCGCCTACGCGCACACGTCCGGTCATTAGTGATATGCCGTAGAAGAAGTTCTCGAGCAGGTCTTTCATGGCGAAGCCCACACCTGTCGCCAGACCAGCCGAGATTACGGAGATAGCAGTAGACGGAATCTTCAGCATCTTGATAGATATGATGAAGTAGAGACCCCAGCAGCAGATGGCTATGATATTGTTGGCGAGCGTGAAGTTGGGCTTGCCGTTTACCACCACCTTCGACTTGTGGTACTTATGATAGAGCGACTTCACGAGATAGTTGATGTAGCGGAACAGGAAGAACTGCGACATCACCATCACCAATTTGCCTATCGAGAGCTGTACCACGCCCGGCACGTTCAGGAAGTCGAACATGAATATAGTCCACACCGTAGCCGTCAGGTCGAACACGTCAGCCGCCCACCATATTGAGAGCAGCACCGAGAACACGCTTATCATCGGCACCAACGCCATGTACACGAAGTCGTAGAACCACGTCACGTTGATGTGCTTGTTGTGGCTCTTGGTGATGATGCTCAGCACCGACCCCTTCTTCGCTTTCTCAGCCTCAGCCTCCGAGTGTATCTTATGCGCCAGATAACGCTTCTCGTACTGCGCCAGTATGTCGTACACGCACGTAATGGTCTGTATGCAGCTCAGCTGGAACATCCACCAGATGAGCACCTGCACCGACAGCAGCACGTATCCGTAGAGCGCCGAGGCGGTAGAGAACACCATTATAGCCAGCGATATCCATGTATAGAAGATGTCCGAGCGCGGAATGTTAGCATTATGGCGCTTCACCACACGCCACTGCCATACGGTGAACGCGAGCAGTATGGGCGGGAAGATGAGCGTCACGAGGTTGTTCGGTATGAAGATGATGCGGAACGTGATAACGATGAACGACATCAGCATTATAGGCGCATAGATGCGGAAACCGCTCTTTATCTGGTCGCCCGGCAGACGCACCAGCAGCGAGAAGAAGATGGCACAGAGCAGCCATGCGTACTCTATGAGCAGCTTCGACGCCATGAGGAAGAAGTTATGGTACATGAACGTGCGTGCCACCATCACCGACACGGCGAAGATGAACATCGCCACGAACAGTATGAGACACACCTTCTTCTTCATGAACTCCTCCGTGCGGAAGCGCTTGGGCACGAGCCAGCGCACCAGCACGTTGCTCAACATGCCGGCAAGCATCATATACAGCAGCACGAACACGCTCAGACCGCCCACGATAGGTCCGCGCCATTGCGAGTATACCTTACGTTCGCCGCCGTCGGCGCTTTTCACCTTCTCCTCGTCGTACTTCTCGTTCACGTCAGCCTTCGCCGAGTGATACTGCATCGGCATGTTCTTCAGAATCTCCAGATAGTTTTGGTCGCCGTTCACGAAGATGGTGTGCTGTATGTCGTTATATCGCTGAATAGCGTAGTCGTTCATTTTCTTCAGCTTCGCCGACATGAGCTGGTAGTGCTGCTCGTCCTTCTCCACACTGTTGCGCATGTTCTGCAGATTGCGCGCGAGCGCCACCGCATAGTCCAGACACGCCTTGCGGTCGTCCAGTCCCTGCCCGTCGAGCATGAAGGGCAGCTTGCGCTGCTTTCCGTTCTTGTCCACGATGAACTTCGGCGCCTGCTGCACACTGTCCCTGCGCACCATGCGCCTCATCGACGGCGGAATCTTGCTCAGCGTCTCTATCAGATACTTGTAGCGCGTCAGCTCCGAGTCCATGCGCTTCATGATGTTCTTATACGGCATGCTTCGCTTGCTGAACTCGCGGTACATCTCCGTAGCCTCATGGCAGGCGTACGTCATATCGAACGTGAAGTCCTGCTTCTGCGAGTAGAGCATCAGCGCCACCTGGTCGCTACGCTGCATCAGACTTATCATCTGCTTGTGCTGCGTCTCGGCATACACCGTGTAGCGCACCATGTTCTTGCGCTGCTCGTTGAACGTCGTCTCCAGTTCGGCGCGCAGCACCGACAATGTCGAATTAAGGTTTTTCTCCTTGAGCACCGCACCGGCACTCAACGACACGCACAACATAACCCAAAGACATGCCATGCGCTTCAAGAATCTTATTCTCATAATATCTCCTTGTATGTGTTATTTATATTTCAATTATGTTTATGCGTGCAAAAATACGTCTTTTTTCTGAAAACTCAAAACTCAAAATTCAACATTCTTTATACCATTGCCTGTACGCCATAATGTGTTTTCCTTTCTTTTTTAGATTTGGTTAATACTTTGTGTTTTTCTTTTTGTGTTGTGTTCCGGATCACGTTTGCAAAGGTACTGTTCTGCGCAGGCGATGTCAAGTATTTCTCAATATTTTTTCAAGAAAACTATATCTTTCTGCTTTCCCGTAGCCCAATTGCGCCCCGATATATAATATATAGATATGTGTAAAGTGAGGCTTACTGCTCCACTATTTTTACCAGTTTTATCCACTAAACTGCATTGTACTGGATAAAAACCGGCTTTTTTATCCAATACAGCGTTTTTATTGGATAAAAAGCTGTATATTTGCCATCATTAAAGGACAACTATACAACGAGCGACTATGAATACTGTCATACAAAATCAACGCAAGGAACGCGACGAATTGCTGGCGCGACCTTATCTCGTACGCAAGTCGAATACAAACGCATCTGTTCTTCTCGCCAATCCGATGATAAAACTCATCACCGGTCCTCGACGTGTGGGCAAATCGACATACGCCCTATTAATGTTGCAAGGCAGAAACTTTGCTTATCTCAACTTCGACGACAACCTTCTGCTGTCGGGCTGGGACGAGGAACTTGTAATGCGCACTCTCGACGAAGTGTATCCTAACTATGAATACTTGTTGCTCGACGAGGTGCAAAATCTGAAAGACTGGGATATATGGATATCAAAACTATACCGCCGTGGTAAGAATCTCGTCATCACAGGCAGCAATGCCAAGATGCTCAGCAGCGAAATGGCAACTGTGCTTACGGGCAGATATCTACAAGTGGAGATGTTGCCATTCAGCCTTTCTGAAACAATGGAATGGAAAGGCTTAAGCACAAAAGGCAACAACGAGGCGCAAACAGCCGAGGCTACCGTAATAGCCGACGACTACCTGCGCAATGGAGGTTATCCCGAAACTATTGATATGCGCAGCATTACACGCAACTATCTATCTACGTTGTTCGACTCGATAATATGGAAGGACGTGGCAAAACGCCACAATATACGCAACATAAACGACCTGAACAACCTCGCCATTTATCTGTTGTCAAACTTCTGCAACCCGCTTTCTGCCAACGATATTGCCAAAGAGCTGTCTATGACGAGCGTTACGACAACACGCAAATTCATGAACTATCTGCATGAGCCATATCTGTTCTACTATCTGCCACGCTTCAATAACAAACTGAAGTTGATGAAAAAGGCTGCAACTAAGGTATATGTCATCGACAATGGATTTGTAACGTCAAAAGCTTTCAATATAAGCGAGAATCTGGGACGCTTGTTAGAGAACGAGGTATTCGTGGAACTGCTACGTCAGGGTTTCCAAGTAGAGACATCGTTGTTCTACTATCGTTCGCGCAACGATCGCGAAGTAGACTTCGTTACTCGTAATGGCGCACAAATACACCAGCTCATTCAGGTATGCTACGACATGACTTCACCAAAAACAGAGAAACGCGAGGTTACAAGTCTTATAGAATGTGCCGAAGAGCTGAAATGCAACAACCTGATTATCATCAACAACAACGACGAGAGGGAAATAAACAAGGACGGATATAACATAAAGGTTGTGCCGTTCGCCAAGTTCGCATCAGCCTATTGATAGCTGTAAAAGAATATAGCTCTGACTTCATAAAGCCAGAGCTATAAATAAAATGTATATATTCCCCTGACTTCAGAGTGTATACATCCTTGTTCAGAGGTAGCTTAATATACCATTGCCTGTACGCCCAGCGTACTCAGCACCGCCGTAGCGATGGCAACAATCAGCTTCAGTATCGTCTTCAAAGTGTCTTTATTCATTATTTTCATGGTATTTAATGGTATTACGTTAAAAAAGTAGTGGAGACCACAGTATGATATGGTCTCCGCTATGGTTATAAGGCTACTCCTTAGTCACGTCAGCGCGCTTCACGCTCTTGTAGTCGTCGAGCTCCGCCACCTTCATGCCGGCGAGCATCGGCTTCACGCGCTTGCCCGACACGATGTCCTTGTACACCTCCGGTGCGAAGCGCACGCGAGCGCCGATGATGTGGTTCTGCGGCTTGAACTCCTTGAGGTTCGCGCAGCCCTTCGACTTCAGGGTTACGCGGAAGGTGCCCAGACCCTCAATCTTCACGCTGTTCGAGTTGAGCAGCTCGGTCTTCATCACCTCCGCCAGCTCGGTGAGCACGGCGAGGATGTCCGAATACTTCACGGTACAGTTCGCCTGCATTATCTCCGCGAGCTTCTTCAAGCCCACCGACTCGCGGTAAGCCGCACGAGCGTAGTAGAGTCCCTTGCTTGCGTTGTTAGCCTTGCTCTGATAGATCTTGTAATTCACTGCCATAATGTGTTTTCCTTTCTTTTTTAGATTTGGTTAATACTCTGTGTGTTTTTCTTTTTGTGTTGTGTTCCGGATCACGTTTGCAAAGGTACTGTTCTGCGCAGGCGATGTCAAGTATTTCTCAATATTTTTTCAGTTTATTTGTAGATTCATATATAAATCGCTATTTTTGCAGAAACATACCACATTAATATTATATACAGAATATGGAGAATGGACGTCTTGAGAAGCAGATACGCTTGCCGCTTGATGAGCTGAAGCTTGCCTTCGCCGCATCATGCGTGGAGGGTCTTGCCAGGAAGACGGGCAAGCCGTACATCGAAGTGTATGAGAGAATGAGCAGGGTGGGGGCTATAGAGAACTATATACTCAAGAACTATGACACGCTGCATACCGAAAGCCGCGAGTATGTGTTGGAGGACGTCGAGGAGTATATCAATAACAAGGAAAGGAGCACAGCATGTTGACCGTCTATCATGGAGCTACAGATGTTATCAGCTCACCAATCTGTGCTTTCGGACGCCCGAAACTCGACTTCGGCATGGGCTTCTATGTCACCGACATCAAGGAACAGGCTGTACGCTGGGCGCAGTCGCTGGCTGACAAGCGCAATGCACTGCCTATTCTGAACATCTACACGCTCGACCGTGAAGCGTTGCTCGCCGAATGTCGACACAAAATATTCAGTTCGTACGATGCCGAATGGCTCGAGTTCATCGTTGCTAACCGACGTGGCGAGAACGTGGCTGCTGCCTACGACTACATAGAGGGCGGCATAGCCAACGACCGTGTCATCGACACCATCAACCTCTATATACAAGGTCTTGTCGACTCGGCAACGGCTTTACAACAGTTGGCGTTCTACAAGCCCAATAACCAGATATGCCTCTTGAACCAAGAGCTTACTGACAAATACCTGCATTACTATGAATCAGAAAGAATTTGAAGAAAGAATCAAGTCGCCGGCTATTCAGGAGATGATTCTTAGTCATCAGATAGGCGGTGTGGCGTACGAGCTGTCCAAACGGCTGAACATCTCGCCTGCCCGTGCGCTCGACCTCTTCTACCGCAGCAAGACCTGCGCCGACCTTCATAACCGCAAGACCGGACTCTATCTGTACGGTAATCTGTATATTGCGGACGAATTCATGCTCGAATGCCGCACTTTGTAACGGGCGTTAAGTCAGAAAAAGTGTATGGTTTGGTTGTTTATTCGTCAGAAAAAGTGTGTAGTTTGGTTGTTTATTCGTCAGA
>OGPQ01000212.1_pt1 | contig 52529 bp, 52 predicted proteins | sample 1552971 | NCBI WGS metagenome assembly OGPQ01 (sample SAMEA2580232, study PRJEB22360) | human gut metagenome | biome: human gut; feature: human-associated habitat; material: faeces | place: Denmark | collected 2008/2010 | reverse complement strand
TGTCTTCCCTACTGTCCGTGGTCCCAGTGATGCCGGATCTGGAAGCAGTTCTTTTAACACCTGTAACGGCACCACTTCTTTTCCGTCTACCATAATCGGATCTGTCCGGAGCATTCCCACATCCTCAAGGCATTTCATGTGTGTAAGATAACTCTGTCCAAACGTCATGAAAAACCGGATTCTTTTCACACCCGGAATATTTTTGGCAAGGGATTCTATTTCCTCATGGTGGAGAAGATACATATCTTTTTCTCCGACCTGGTCAAAATTATACTGTGCCCGCCACTCCATCGGCTCGGTTTCTACCCAGTGCCCATCCGTCCAGTAGGAACCGTTAGCGGATACCTCCCGAAGATTTATCTCCGGATTAAAGTTTGTGGCAAACGGATATCCATGATCTCCGCCATTACAGTCAAGTATATCAATGGTGTGGATTTCATCAAAATAATGTTTCTGCGCATATGCCGTAAATACCGATGTGACACCAGGGTCAAACCCGCTTCCAAGAATTGCGGTAAGTCCTGCCTCCTTGAATTTTTCCTGATAAGCCCACTGCCAGGAATAATCAAAGTAAGCGGTAAATCCCAGTTTTTTGCACCGCTTCTCATAAATTTCCCTCCACTGTGGATCTTGCGTATCCTCGCACTCGTAGTTTGCGGTATCAATATAGTCAACTCCACAGGCAAGACATGCATCCATAATCGTAAGATCCTGATAAGGGAGTGCCACATTGAGCACTGCATCCGGCCGGTACGAACGGATCAGTGTTTTTAATTCTTCCACGTTGTCCGCGTCAACCCTTGCCGTCTCAATTCTGGAAGCTGTTTTCCCTTCAAGTTTTGCCTTTAAATCGTCACATTTTGACAGGGTACGGCTTGCAATCATGATGTCCGTGAAAACTTCACTGTTCTGACAGCATTTTCTGATTGCCACCTGTGCAACACCGCCACATCCAATAATAAGTAATCTGCTCATTTTTATTCCTCCTGTATCATTTGTTTTACCGGGTTTCTTCCTCTTCGAGTAAGTCCTCTACATATTTTGGAAGCATAAATGCCCCCCGGTGTAAATTTGTAGTATAGTACCATGTTTTCATTCCAAGTGCATCCCATCTTTCTGCATCAAGATCATTCAGCGGATGATACTTTTTAGAAGCGAATCCGAATAACCAGTACCCGGAAGGACAGGTCGGGATATGTGCCTGGTATACCCGGCTGATCGGGAATGACTTATAGACTTTTCTGTGCATTTTCCGGCATTCAGCCTCATCCTCGTCATAAAACGGGCTTCCATGCTGATACACCATGATTCCGTCCTCCCGGAGAGCTTTATAACAGCTTCCGTAAAATTCTTTTGTAAAAAGTCCTTCCGTATGCCCCAATGGATCTGTTGAATCGTTGATAATCAGATCGTATTCATCATTTTTCCCACGCAGGAATCTAAGCCCATCATCATAGTACATTGAAATTCTGGGGTCCTCTAACCCACATGCCACCTCCGGGAAAAATTTTCTGCATACATCCACAAACATTTTATCGGTTTCTACCACGTCAATCTTTTCAACAAACGGGTATTTTATGAGTTCTTTCGCCACACCCCCATCCCCGCCACCGATAATCAGAATTTTTTTTGCATTGGGATGGACTGCCATCGGCACATGGGTCACCATTTCATCATATATAAATTCATCTGCATCGGAAAAAACAATTTCACCATCCAATGCTGCCATTTTTCCAAATTCATAGGATTTAAATACATCTATCTTCTGATATTCACTTTTTCCCGAAAAAAGCTGCTCCTCTATCCGGACATCCAGTTTTACATTAACTGTATGATATTCCGAAAACCACATTTGCATATCTTTACCTCCTGTTGCCACTCATGCCAGTACCTGAAGATATTCCACTGCCGGATCTTCGGTTCCCTGCATGGAGCATCCTTTTTCTTTTGCATACAGAATATATTCCGCAATCTCTTTTGTAATCCGTTCCCCCGGGGCAAGGATCGGAATCCCCGGTGGGTAGCACATGACAAACTCTCCACTGATGCATCCCACGGAATCTTTTATGCTTAGCGATTTTTTTTCTGCATAAAAAGCTTTCTGCGGAGATACCGCCACCTCCGGATTGATATATTCCCCGGACAAAAGCCCTGTCCTGTCCCTGCTGTATAACCTCTTGATATCCTGCAATGCCCCTACGAGTCTCTCAATATCCTGAATTCTGTCACCAATGGAAATATACGCAAGGATATTACAGATATCACCGAATTCGATCTGTATGTCATATTCATCCCGGAGCAGGTCATATACTTCTATTCCGGCAAGCCCGATATCCAGTGTATAAACGGACAGCTTGGTGACATCGTAATCGTAAATGCTGGTTCCATTTACCAGATCACGCCCATAGGCATAGTACCCGCCAATAGAATTGATTTCATTTCTGGCATATTCTGCCATTTTTGCAACTCTGGCAAAAGATTCTCTTCCCCGCAACGCAAGATTTCTTCTTGAAATATCAAGACTCGATAAAAGGAGATACGATGCACTGGTTGTCTGTGTCAGATTGATAATCTGCCTGACATGATCTGCTTTTACCGCTTTCCCGGTAAGAAGGATGGAGCTTTGTGTAAGGCTTCCCCCGGATTTGTGCATGGAGATGGCAGACATGTCTGCGCCTGCTGCCATACCACATACCGGAAGGTTTTCCCCAAAATACAGATGCGTCCCATGTGCTTCATCTGTAAGCACCTTGATTCCTCTGGAATGAGCAAGTTTTACGATTGCCCGGAGATCTGAACATATCCCGTAATACGTCGGATTGTTTACCAGAACCGCTTTTGCATCCGGGTTGTCCTCAATCGCCCTGGCAACCTGGTCTATTTCCATTCCGAGAGAAATCCCAAGTTTCGCATTCATCTCCGGATTCACATAAACCGGAACTGCCCCACAGAGCACCAGTGCATTAAGTGCACTTTTATGGACATTTCTCGGTAATATAATTTTATCGCCCGCCTTACAGGTTGACAATATCATTGCCTGCACTGCCGATGTCGTTCCCCCAACCATGAGGAATGCATTTTCTGCGCCAAATGCATCTGCCGTCAGTTCTTCTGCTTCGCGGATAACAGAAACCGGATGGCACAAATTATCCAGTGGTTTCATGGAATTTACGTCCAGTTCCACGCACTTTTGTCCAAGCAGCTGTACCAGTTCCGGGTTTCCCCTGCCTCTTTTGTGCCCAGGCACGTCAAATGGAACCACTCTTCTTTTTTTAAATTCCTCAAGTGCTTCATAAATTGGAGCTTTCTGCTGTCTATTAATATCCATTTACTACTCCTAACTCCTTACTGAAAAATAACAGGAGCCTCCAAGTCATTTTAACTCAAAGGCTCTTTTTCTTACATAACTTTATGCAAGTGCAGGTTCTTTTCCTGCAATAATCGCTTTCACTTCATTTTTCAATTCTGTATTCACTGGTCTTTCTCCTTTTTGTAACAGATATCGTCATCCCCAAAAAGGCATCTGACCGCATCTATATTATAACTTACACATTTCTTTTATACAATCAATTTTTTTGCATTATAATCCATGATTGTTCAGATAATTTGCCACACCATTGATTCCGTCATTGGTATGAATATACCTGTCAAAAACCATTTGAATAATTTCCACTTCATCCTCTGCCATCTTCCACGCAGATTAGGTTCACACCATAATCCTGCATAAGCTGTAAAGAGCTGAGTACATCCGCATAAATTCCTGACGACCTTTTATATTCTTTATACCTATAAATCGTCCGCTCACTGACATTGTTCCGCTTCGCAATTTCTACCATTGTCATACCGCTCTTCTTTAATATACTTCCATACGCCTGATTTATATATTGTTATTATTCCTTACGAATTCTTTCAACTACACTTTCCTGACTCATCTTTTTAAACTGATACTTAGGAATCGCATATGCAATTCCACTTAATATCGGAACCATAAGCAGGCACGGTACGATTGTAAGATGCATCTGAAAGAAAAATGCCGTACCGAGTGTATTTGCTAAAATCTTCTCTGCCCCAAACACAACTAATAATACTGCAATCACAAATGCGCCTCCCAAATATAGGAATCCCTCAGCCACTAGCATTTTCGATATCTGTTTTTTCGTCATTCCAACAACTTCCAAAAGTGCCAGTTCTTTTTTTCTGCTAATTACAGAAGTTGCTGTTGTATTAAAGAAATTCATAATGCCAATAAAGGCTAAAATAACGACAAGAAAACTACCGATCATATAATATTTGCTGACAAACCGCCTAAAGCTCGCCTTCATATCCAATACAGAAAAAACATTTATCATATCATTTTCTTTCAAAATATTTTCATCAATGTATTCTTTTATCTTCTTGTCCTCGCCCTTCTTTGCATCGATGGCAGCATACATGGCTGATTCATTTCCCGTCTGGGTAATATACTCATCTTCTGGAACTAATACCGTAATATAGATAAGGTCTGCATACGGATAATCCAATGCATATGGCATCAGTGCTTCTCCAATGACTTCGTAATCTTTTTGGTTTCCATTTTTGTACTCCATCTGAAAAACATCCCCAGTCTGATAATAAGAAACCGGATGCTCTGCATATTTATCACCATAATCTACAAGCACATAATTTCCGCTTTTAAATGTATCCCAAGAGCATTTTTCCCCTCTCCATTCTAATTTGTCAAACACCGACTCGCTGATTCCGAGAAAATGAACACTTACTGTATTGGAAGCCTTTGCCTCTTCCCAAACCTGTTTTTCATAATCGTTCCAGTTTTTTTCATATTTATCTGCGAATGCTTCCCATGTTTTCAGAAGTTCCGGCTCCATCTTGTGGGTTTCCTCAGAATAATACACATATCCTGTCTTAGCACTATCAGGACATTCGTCCAAAATCTCTTTGATTTCAGGTGTAATACCGTTGAAATTCGTATTTGACAAACTTCCCGTCATCTGATCCAGTTGAAAATCGGAAGCTAAAAACACTTTTCGGTAAGAATCAAAATCATATCCCTGCACCAACATCACGATACAGTTGACAACCACCATAGAAAGAGCGATAGAAAGCATAACAATCAATCCCTTTTTCCAATTTCGTAACACATTTTGAACTGCCATCCCCCACCATGTTACAGAAGTATTCTTTTTTATTTTCCTATGTGACTGCTCTCCTTCTGCCAAACGCAGAGCTTCCACAGGCGAAACTCTTTCCACCATTTTACAAGCCTGCAGACTGGAGAGATACACCGTTAAAAGCGTTAAAAGGATCGCTGCAAGGAAAATCAAAGGATTTGCTGATACTACTGTCTGAGCCGTTTTTCCTGCCTGTGCACTAATTTGGGCATCTGCAGTCAAGGACGGAGCCATACAAAGACCTGCAAGATAACCACAAAGCAATCCGATTGGAATGCCAATAGCTGATAATCTCCACGCCTGCATACGTACAATTTTCTTCAACTGCTTTCCCGTTGTCCCCACATTCTTTAACAATCCGTAAGCCCGGATATCCGTTTTCACAGAAATGTTAAAAATATTATAAATAATCAAGTAACCAGCCAATATCACAAACAGTACCATTACAATAAAGGAAGTGAATGAAAATGAATCCTCTTCAAAAAGATTATATGCCGGATTGATCTCCAATCCTGTCCCTGCTTTCGTAAATCCTGCTGTCTTAGATATATTTTCTGTTTTCTTTTCCAGATTCCAAAGATTCTTGTACCAGACAGAATACTCTTTCCCTCCATTGTAGATGCCATTTTCTAATTCTTCCTGCGTAACGGGATAACGATTCTCCTTTGCATAGGCTTCGGATACCCAGACCATCTGACCTAAAACAGCTTTATCCCCCTGCCAGAATCCACATATCTGAAACGTATCTGTCTTATATTGTTTCAGCATGGGATTTACTTCCCAGGTCAGCGTTACTTCTTCCCCAATCTTTGGTGTAACACCCAGAGATTCCAATATCGTGCTGCTAAGTGCTACTTCATTTTCTTTCTCCGGCAGTCTTCCTGTAGTTGGCAGACAATTAAAACTTTCTGCCATATTTTCATCTGCATATCGGACCTCTACGGAAAATCCAAACCGTTCGTCCATTCCAGCTCCCAGAAAAATACCGGAACCATATCGTTCCACATCTTCATCCTGTTCTATTGTTTTTTGCAATCTCTCCGCATCTTCTTCTGACAAATTCTGCGCAATAGCATGGGATGAATCCATAAATTGCTTAATTTCCGTTGCTCTTTTGGAAAGTATCATGGATACACTCCCCACAAAGAGGCTTGTAAATAACAGTGATGTCAACATGATTGCAATAACAGCAATAATATTTCTTGCTCGGTTCATTTTCATAAAACGTTTCGTCAATAATCGTAACGTTTCTTTATTCTCTACTTTTACCATATAAACGCCCTCACTATACCAAACCACTGTCTGAAACAATTTTTCCGTCTTCAATCTGTAAAATCCTGTCAGCCATCTGGGCAATCTCCTCATTGTGAGTAATCATTACAATCGTTTGATGAAAACGCTTACCGGTGACTTTTAAAAGTCCCAATACATCCTGACTCGTTTTTGAGTCCAGATTTCCTGTCGGTTCATCTGCCAGCAAAATAGCAGGTTTTGCCGCTAATGCTCTTGCGATTGCCACCCTTTGCTGCTGACCCCCTGACAGTGCACTTGGAAGATTTTCCAGTTTTGTCCGAATGCCCAGTGTATCTATGATTTCATTTACATAATCTTTTTCAATCTTTTTTCCATCCAGTTTTACAGGAAGAACAATATTTTCCCATACATTCAGCATCGGAACCAGATTATACTGTTGAAATACAAATCCAATATTTCTACGCCTAAAAATAGTAAGCTCTTCATCTGTCATATGGCTTAAATTCTGTCCGTCAACAATGACCTGACCGGATGTTGGATTATCTAATCCTCCAATCATATGAAGCATCGTAGACTTTCCCTATCCTGTCAAGTAATATCCAAAAAAAATTGTCGATTTTTGCAATTAAAAGAAACCATTCTTATCGCTTCTTCTGTACTGGGAAAGGATTTTTCCTCTCCAACTCCTGTCCCTGCATTTCCATCTTTTTTATGAAGATGTGCTGCTGACTGTCAGTTTCATATTGAATTGCCACACCAAGACCCTTCTTCATAAATGCGGCAACTCCCATATCTACAAAAACCTCCTGCCCTTCTTTCTTCTGAAAACTGATTTTAGGAAAAACCCCTGATAATTTTTCCATAATATACAGTTCCATTTTTTCCAAGCTCTCAAATGGCATAGCCTGTATCCTTTGTAATATCTCCTGCAAACGTTCCTCTCTCATAACACATTTGCAATGATCTACACCAAACACCATAGCAAGGCTGTGTCCACAATCCCAGGATACATGAATCTGTCCGGCATCATCTACAAACTGTACAGTTCCTAAATCACCGGGGCTCAGTTTTACATACGGATCAGCCTCCATATCTTCCAATTCTACCCGACACCCTGGTGGATACATATTTCTCAACACAATTCTTTCCGCATTACTTATCACTGTTTTCTTCCTCTCTTCAATCTGGCTACCGTTCCAAAGATTTCTCTGGAACATTTCCCTCCAATAAATGCTCTCTTTCTTTATTCCATTCCAACACCTTTTCCATAGCAGCTTCCAACTGATCTTCTACCGGTTCTCTTGTATAAGTTCTATATTCCTGAAAATATTCTTCCAAAGTGTTCTGCTGTATCTCCAGTTCCTCTTTATCATAGCAATCCGGTTCTTCCAATTCCTTCAACTCCTGTAAGGTTTCCCAACATTCCAAAACACTGTCTATCTCCTGCATTTCAAGCAGATAAGATAAAAACGTTTTCTCAGGCATAATACTGAAATAGCACCGGTCAAACCATTGCTCAATATACATGCGTTCATCAGAACCATTGGTATGTGTACCGCAAATCAAATCTGCAACAAAGTTTTCAAACAGTTCGCCAATTGATAACCCAACTTTTCCAGACTTCATACAGAGTTCTTCTACTTCGTCTTGATATAACCTGATAGAAATGGTCCGCTGCAGGCTTTTTTCATAGGGTTCTATATCTTCCCCTGTCTCGCAGAAATGCAGATATGTATCCGTATAAATGTTTTCCATATCGCAAAATCTCCGGCTCATTGCCACATAATCTTTACTTTCCCGGTCCCATTCCAGCCGGTAATGATGTTCCCTTGCATGTTCCTCTAAATCTTTCCGTATGATATTTCTGGTTGCTTCCGGCAACTCCGCAATAAAAATGCTTGTATCTGGAACTGCTAATACTCTTTCTTTTACCACATTTGTCCTCCTTACTTGTAACTATTTCTTGCACGCGGCAAATTCCCCAGTACGTCCATATAGAGGATAATTCCCTGCGAGTCCAGATGTACGGTAATAAATTTCTGTATTTCCTGTAACAGATCATGATCAGAAAACCCAGCCTGGCAGCCAATAAAATTCCTGATTTTTTCTACAATATCCCGTTTACGGAACTCTTGTAACACCAGAATCGGAATCGTGTGCTGACCTCCCATAGCATTATATGCTAGCTTTTTTCATAGTCTTTCCGTAAAATATGTTTCAAGATACATGGCTCTTCTCCCCTTCCTTCTTTTCTAAATTTTCTTCTAAATAAAAGAAGAGGAAGGCACCGCAGCGTTTTCCTCTTCTTTTATTAGTCTTTTCTGACTGTATAATCGTATTATAAATTACTTAGCATTACCGGCTGAAAATTTTTAATATCTAACCTTTTTGCAAAATATTCCATATTATCTAAATCACTTTCTGAGAAATATGAAATATACCATTTACACGAATGTAATACTCTCTTTCTAATCTCAACAAAATAATCCATATCTACAGAAGATAACGAATGACCTAATATAAATATTTCATTTATATTTATAAGAGAGTCAAAAAAATTTTGATTCATTTGTATAATACCAAACGTATCTTTATATGTCTTTTGAAAATAGGCTTTAATGATTTCTTTTGTTTCAGTTATTCTAAAATCTTCATCATCATCTTGTATATATATTCCATGTTCTTCCGCTGCATTAAATGGAGAAACAGCTCCGTACTGAAAAGTAGAAATATCATGATGTCCCACTACAAGTTTCTTACTGCTCAGGGCTTTTCCATGAATGTATAAAATATTCTCAGCAGGTACTTTATATGCTCTTTCTAATGTATCCGTATAATTAAAATTTAGAATCTTACACGTATTATTTATTATACGCTTTGATACCAAAGGTAAAACGTTTGTATCTATTTGCTCAATCCATTTCTTAAAATAATATGGAATATAAGATGCAAATGCCAAATCCTGCTCAACCATAAATTGAAAGTCATGATTAGCACTGTCTTTCCAATTTTCGTCACCATAATCAAGATAATATGAAGCATTTTCTTCTTGCACTTGATATTTATCTAATTCGCCTAAAGCCATTTCAAATTGAAACCACAATTCTTCTTCTGGTATATATTTACATATAGCTTCATAAAATTCACGAGCATATATTCTCAAATACTCCTTAAAATCATAATACGAAGTGGGCAAATTGTGTGCCCGATCAAAACCATTTCCTATAATAACCAATCTGTCCAATTTCTTTTCTCTCCTAGTAAATATGTTCCAAAAATGTTTGCACTGCTACACAAGCAGCTGTTAGACTTCCGATAAAAGCTGTTAAAGATACTATTAACGAAGAAGCCATTTCTAGCAGATGTACAATTCTGGAAACATTTTGATTTGTACTATTAGGAAACAGTAATCTCCTTACCTTCTGTATTAAAAAATAAAATGTTTTAATGAACGAGATAAGTATATAACACAAATAGGAACACACGATTATGCCCCCTATGCAAAATCCTATATCTCCCAAGTGAGATCCTTTTTTCCAATTAACAAGAATATAATGTATCTCCCAAGAAAATATAATTAAAACAGAAAATGCAGTAATGGCATGGATGCTTACTGTAACTATCTTTTTCTCTTTAGTTTCTCTCGATAAAGCAGGAAAACTAATAAACCAAAATGCAATACATGTTGCTCCTATTGATAAACGTGTTTCATTTGCTCCACCACTATATAAGGCTGGATATGCACCAATCGTTAACATTAAACATCCCATTAACAACAAACCCATATTAAGACTAAGTGCTATTTTCCTTTTATTTTCACGTATCAATGTACCCATTTTAAACATCTCCATTCGTATTCTATTTCTAAGTTAAATTATTAACCTATCATATTTTCTTTGGTTTTTATATTACTTTTAATGCTTATTTTTCTTTATATTTTATTGTACCACTTTTTCAATAATCTTCCTATATCTTATTTTCATAATGATGTCGAGAACCGCCAATACTCTTTCTTTTACCACATTTGTCCTCCCTGTTTGTAAACATTCCTTGCCGCCGGCTGGTTTCCCAATACGTCCATATAGAGGATAATTCCCTGCGGGTCCAGATGTACGGTCATAAATTTCTGTATTTCCTGTAACAGAGCATGATCGGAAAATCCAGCCTGACAACCAATAAAATCCCTGATTTTTTCTACAATGTCCGGTTTACGGAACTCCTGTAACACCAAAATCGGAATTGTGTACTGCCCTCCCATAGCATCATAGGGCAACGATTTCCGTAATTCTTCTAAGAGATGCCGGTAATAATCAACTACCACCTGGTCTGTTTTCCACGCTTTTTCCTCACAATCCCGGAGTAAAAAATCATACTCTTTTTTTGCCTGTTCCATTTCTTTCAGGATTTCTACTGCCTCCACAGAGCAATACCCTTTCTCTTCTATCAGCTCCATCAGTTCTTCCATAGAATATGTTTCAAGATACATGGCTCCTCCCCCATCTTCTTTGCCTAATTTTCTCCTAATACAAAGAAGAGGAAGACACCGCAGCGTTTTCCTCCTCTTTTATGAAATCTTTTTCTCTACCGGAATCCAGGACAATAAGCTCTCCCGGTTCTTTCTTATTCTACTGCTTCCAGAAATTCGTCCCTGTATTTCCATACAATTTCAATATGTTCCGGATCATAAAAATTTATGACTTCAATCAGCTCATGCAGAACTTCATAAGACAGCTCTTCCAATCCCTTATATTTTACAAAAAGTTGCAGTCCCTCTGATTTCTCCTTTTGTTTTTCCTCCTCCCCCTTTAAAATTTTTGCTTCTATCTCCTGTATCTTTTGCTGATAAGCTGCTATTTTCTCCATATAGGTTTGTTTTCGTGCCAGGTAATCCTTCAAAGAAATCTGTTCTTCTACATATTGTTCATATAGTTCCATTTTCTCCTGTTTGCAAAGTGCCAGCTTCTTTTCATATTGCTTTTTCCGATACCGGAGTTTCGGAATATTCAAAGTCTGATTGGCTTTCTTTAACTGCTTTATGGTATCCTCTGCAAGGGCTGCCTGCTGTCTTATCATAATTAGCACCAGTTCTTCCAACTCTTTCTGCTTATATTTCTTTGGATAACAGGAAGCATTGGGGGCTGTCGTAACACTTTTACAATAAATCGGCTTTTCTTTGTATTCTGTCCGTATCCGCATTTTCCGACCACAATGCCCGCAGCGGATCAGGCCTGCAAAAATATTCTCAGAAGACGGTGTAGACCCATGATATTTTCTGTCCTTCTGTACCATGTCCTGGACCTTCTGAAGCTCCTGCTCCGTTACAATCGCTTCGTGTCCTCCTTTTACGCAAATCCAATCCTCTCTTGAAATATATCGGTACTCTCTTTTTGACGGAACCCTGGTTTCTGTTTTCCCTCTTACCGTCAGTCCTGCATAAACCGGATTAAACAAAATCAGCTTTACTAAATTTCCGTCCCAGAATTTCACAGATTTCTTTGCTTCCGGCGCCCAGCCTTTCCTTTGAAGATATACGGTAGGTGTTTCAACTTCTTTTTTATTCAGGTCCCTGGCAATGTCTGCATAGGTCTTTCCTTCCAACCTTTGGTCGAAAATCCCCCTTACAACGGAAGCTGCCTCCGTATCCAGATGAAGTTTTGTATGAACACCGTCATGGAAGCAATATCCGTATGTTGGGATTGAACCATGATATTGTCCCATTTCAGCCTGTTTCCTCATAACTTTTTTGATATTGTCGGAACAAATCTGGGGATAAATCCCATTGATTAGGTTCTTAAATTTAATCTCCGTATCCTTTCTTTCGGAAGGTTTCTGGCTGCTGTCATAAAAATCATTGATTGAAATGAAACGCACCCCAAGGAACGGAAATATTTTTTCGATATAGTTTTGTGTTTCTATGGTATCCCTTCCCAGGCGGCTCAAATCTTTGACAATGATACAGATCCGTTTTCTCCTGGTAATCAGCCCCATCATGCGCTTAAATTCCGGGCGGTCAAAGGTTGTACCGCTGTAACCATCATCTACAAAGAAGAAAACCTTTGCCCCTGCAAATTCCGGCTGTTTTTCTACAAAATGCTGGATCAAAAGCCTTTGATTTTTAATGCTGTTGCTTTCCTCCATTTTTTCTTTATCATCTCTGGAAAGACGCAGATAAGCAAAAATAAAATCATACTGCATACGGAAGACCTCCTTCCATATTGACCAGTTCTTTTTCCAGCTCCTTTTCAAATAAATCCCCAAACCAGAACACGATTTCCACATAGTCTTTGGAATATACCGTAATCTTTTCAATAAAGCGGTCAGCAATCCCTTTCTCTATCTTCTGGAATCTTTGGTACTTTAGAAGTTCCTCTGTCCAGTCCATTCTTGCCTTCACCTGATCTAACAGGTTCTGTCCACGAAGCTGTACCTGCTTCATATTCTGCTTGGCTGCTTGCTGTTCTTCCTGATAGATTGATTTAATCTCCTGATATTCCTTGCAGTCCAACAGTCCGGTAGCATAATGCTCAAACAAGATTTCCAGTTTTCTTCCATATTTCTCATACTTCTGTCTGGCATTTTTTATTTTTTCTGCTACCTCCTGCTCCAGCTTTTGATAAAACTCTGCACCATAGGTCTTCTTACTTTCCACAGCAAGCTGAATCTGGTAGCGGAGTGCTGCCTTGACTGCCTGATTGATGTAGATTTCATTCACCGTGCGGAAACATTCCGTATGATCTGTAAGGGAAAAAGAAGGGCATTTATAAACCATATATTTATGTTTCTCATTGCCTCCGCTCCTGCACCTTCCAAGGCGTTTTCCGCAATGTCCACAGAAAATCCTTCCCTTAAAAGGACCATCTGCCCCCTGTTTTTCTTTTGGGTTTGCAGCCCAGTTATCTAACGTATCTTTCCAGCGTTCCTTTGCAATTTCCTGTGCTTTTTCATAAATCGCCCGTTCCACAACTGCTTCCCAGGCATTTTCACACACTTCCCACTGCTCTTTTGGTATCATCTGAAGAGGAATATTCTGTGCAAGCATCTGTTTTGTTTTCCCATAAACAGCAGCACCAATGTAAACGGGGTTCTGTAAAATCTTCCTGATACCGTCTGATCTCCATAACCGCCTTTTTTCCGGCTCCTTTCCCTGTTTCCTTTTCTGATAGCTGTCCTCCGGTCCTAATACCTTTCTGCCATTCAGTTCCCTTGCTATATCATAGCTTGACATTTCTTCAAACACATACCAGTAAAAAATCTGCAGGATTATTTCTGCCTCCTCTGGTTCCGGCACCAGCTTCTTGCTGTTTTCCTCTGCCCTTTGGTATCCATAAGGAGGTCTGGAACCCCAGAACTCTCCCCGCTCCCTGGACAGCCGGTGTGCCTGTACCAGTTTCTCTGAAACTTCCCTGGCATAATAATCATTCATAAAGTGCTTCAAAATATTGGTGGTCCGGTCTTCTACACAAGCCGGGTTCGCACTGTCATATTCGTCCATAACGGAAACAAACCGGATATTTAAAGTTGGGAAAATTACATCAATCAAATCTACAGCATCTAAGGCGTCCCTTCCAAACCGGGCAAAATCCTTTACAATGATGCAGTCAACCTTTTTATTTGCCACATCTTCCATCAACTCTTCAAATGCGTTCCTTTGGAACGTTGTACCTGTCACACCATTATCCGCATAGACTTTTACCACCAGCATTTCCGGGTGTTTCTTTGCGTAGTCTTCACAGATCTGTTTTTGGATATAAATGGAATCCCTTCTGCCATGCCCTCCGTCCTTTTCGGAAAGCCTTACATAAATATAGGTTCTCAGATACTTCATTTCCGGCTTGCTGCTTTGTCTTTTCTGTCCTCTTTTTCTTACCTTAGGCACTTGCTTCCGCCCCCTTTCCTTTCAGGAAGGCTTCCACATGCTGATCCGGCTTTGCTCTATTTACCGTTTCCAGCAGTCCCAATACCTTTTCAAATTCATCTTCAAACCAAAAATGAATGATAATGCGCTTCTGCTCATATACCTCAATCCGTTTGACCAGGTTTACCAGCATTAAGCGGTCCACTTCCGTCCGGTCCCGGTATTCCAGAAAATATTCCAGCCACTCCTGCTGTTTTTCAAGGGTTTCCTGCAAGTTTCGGATTTCCCTTTGCTGGCACTCCATTGCCTGCCGGATTTCCTCTAAAGACTGGTCATACTTTGCTTTGAAGGTTTCAAATTCTGTCCGGTCCAGGATTTCTTCTGCAAAACTGTCATACAGTTTTACTTTAATGTTTAAAATCCTCTGGCTCTCCTTTTCCAGCATCTCCAGTTTTTTGTCTTCTTCCAAAAGCCGCTGTCTTGGGATTGAGGCAGTTTTTACATACGCCAGTATCTCTTTCAGCTCCACCAGAACAGAAATATAATGCAGGATTGCCTCTGTCACAGCTCCTACCAGTTTTTTCTCACTGATACTATGGGAACTGCACTGCTTTTCATAAAGGGAAGTCGAACATACATAATAGTGGTGGACTTTATCTGGGCTTTTCAGTACCATGCTTTCTTTACAGTCCCCACATTTTACCAGGCCTGAAAGAAGCGCTAGCCCCTTTGCACCTCTCATGGTATCCATTTTCATCAGGTTGCCCACCACTTCATATTGGTGTCTATTGATAACCGGCTCAAAAGCATTTTCATACCGTATCCACTCAGCTTCCTCTTTGTGGATCACAACCTTTACTTTATGGTTTGGCGTTGTGGTTTTTCCCTGTATCAGCACTCCGGTGTAGCGTTCATCAAGAAGGATACGACGCACCATAGTTGGCATCCAGACCGGTTTTTCCGTCAGACGGAACCCTGTCTTTAATTTCTGTTTTAAATATACCTGCTTATACCGAAGAGGCGTCAAGATCCCACGCCGGTTTAATTCTTCGGATATATCCGTCAGGCTGTAGCCCTGCATTTTCATGTGGTAAATATCCCGTACAACAGAAGCTGCCACTTCGTCCATGACCAGCTTATGTTTATCCTCTTCGGATTTCAGATAACCATAAAAAGCAAAAGGCGCTACACACTGCCCGGCTGTCATTTTGACATACAAATGGGAACGCACACTTTTGGAAGTATCCGCAGGGTAAAGGTCATTGATTAAACTTTTAAATCTCAGGGTAAGGAAATCACGATTTGGCGTGAGGCTGTCATAATTGTCATTGACAAGGATCAGGCGCACACCCATTTTCGGCAGGATACGTTCCACATACTGTAAAACACCGGAAAAGTCCCTTCCATAACGGGAAAGGTCTTTGACAATAATACAGTCTGCTTCCCCCTCTTCCAGCATACGCAGCATTTCCTGAAAACCGGGGCGGTTAAAGTTTGTGCCGGTATATCCATCATCTACACATTCTTTTACCACCTGAATTTCAGGGTGGCTCTTTAAAAAGCTATGGATTAGTATCCTCTGGTTTGATATGCTGTCGCTTTCCCTGTTATCACCATCTTCGTCAGAAAGGCGCAGGTAAACAACCGCACGATAGATTTTTTTAAGTATTTGATTTTTCATTGTATTCGCTCCTATCATTTAGATTCGTCAGCCGATTCCCTAAATGATAGAGGCTACTGGGTCCTTGCCATCATCCTACCATAGTCCAGAAGGTTTGTCCACCCTGTAATCTGCCAACAATCCGCTTTCTTCCCTATCCCTGTCGTGGCTTTACCATTTCATCTGCACAAGGCTTTGCATGGCTTCCTCTATGGTACGGTTGGTAGAAGCAAACCCAATCTTTATGGTGATCCCCTTATATTTCAGAAAATAAGGGTTCTTTCCGGACTCCAGGATTTCCCGGACCTTCTCCGGTTTGCTCTTTTTTACATCAATCTTCAGTTTCTCTACATCTTGTATCTCTTTCGGGTCAATGTCCTCAAACGTCATTTCCCGCATCTTCAGCAGTTCTTCCCGCGAGAGCATTATATCCCTTCCCTGGTACAGCAACTGCACAGATACGCATCTAAGTCCTGCTCAAATTGTTCCTGTTTCTCCCAGGTGTGCATTAAATACTGTTTCAGTCTGGCATAATCTAAAATCCCATAACCGATACAGTCTATCTGCACCTGAAAAGACTGGAGCAGTTCCATAGTCTGTAAAATTTCTTCCGGACAATAGGATAACCTGCTAAGCCCGGATACCACAATCACATCAATCATGCCTTTTCCTGCAAGCACTGCCAGCCTCTGCCAGTTTTCTTTTTCTATGGAATAATCACACCCTACACCTTCCAACAAAGTAACCACCTGGTATGTCTGCTGTTCACAGTAATGTAGGCTTTTTTCTTTTTCATAATACAAAAGCCCGGCACAGGGAATGGGAATATCCAGATACACTGCCGCACGCTGGGGAATATTCCTATTTTCTATCTCTTCTTTTCCTTTGCAGATCCATGTAGGAAACAGCATTCCTCCCTGAAAGATCTCTTTATCTTCTGAAAACAGTTTCTGTAACCTCTCTCTCTTCATTGCTCTGCCTCCTCTTTCTTTTGCTCCTGTTTTCATTCCAGGGCTATAAGGAAACCTGTTGTTTCCCCATAGCCCTAAAATGAACCTGTTTCACACACCATACCGGCAGGGCTTTCCCTGCCAGCATGATTTTTTCATTTTCTCACCCCGGTGTGAACGGGAGCATGTAGGACCGGCCCGGCTGGCCGCCTGACACCCTGCAGCCCCCTTTCTCGCTACAGCATGTCCCAGACGCTACCCTGGTTGCAGTGTTTTTATGCAAAGGTATCATTATCATTCGGCTTTCAGGCTGCCTGCCACCAACAGCCTATGTCTGGGCGCTGCTCACACTTTTCCTTCATCTTCTACGATTCCTTGTTTGATCCGCTTCTTTTCTGCCTTACCTGCTGCCACTGCGGACAAATGTATCTTCGCACAGCTCATGACCCTGCATCACACAAAATAGAATGTGCCGAAATGTTTTGTGTCCTTTAAGATATTTCTATATTTTAGCGTCAGAAATGACACGTTTGTTTCAAAAAAATATCACCATACCGATATTCAGTTTTCAAGGTTCTCTCCGGCTGAAAACATCAGCCTGCCAAAAGACACCATAACCCTGATGTGTTTTGGCAGACTGTTTTCTGTCTGCATTTCTCTTTATTTCTTTAACCGGATAATCATATCTGCCCAGAATTCTGTGTATGCCTGCCGCATTAACTCCAGAAGCCGGGCTTCGGTAATTCCTGTAATTACATTTTCTTCTTTCTTTTCCGGTTTTGGTTCCTGTACTTCCAGTGCTTCTTCCCGTATTTTCATCGTAAGCATGGATAAGGAAGGGGAATTGGCACAGTTGATAAAACCGATATAATGGTTCACCACATCATAATCACCTCTGCAACTTCGGACAATATCAAACGCATGACGGATTGCCCGTTCTACCCTCTGTCCTGTCGTGCCATGTTGCTGGGCCACCTTAAAATACAGATATGTCGTTTTAATCTTGCTGTCTTCTTCCAGAAGCAAAACACCGTCTACGATATAACCAAATCCTTTTACATTGGCAGGCATTCCCATTTTAAATAATACTGCTTCCACCTTTTCTCTTGATAACATTTCCCTTTTCCTCCCTATCTGTATTCTCACTTCCTGCTGTCTTGCTGATATTTCTTTAGCCCTTTCTTAATTCCCTCTATGGAATAAATCAAAAGGCTAGTTTCCCTTTCATCACAATCCTGTACCAGATACCAGATTTTTTCTTTCAGCATCATATCTTTTTTCGCTGTCCCCATGTGTATAAAGTGTTCTTTTATGGGAATATCCATAGCTTCCAACAGCCGGATATAGGTTTTCATACCCATAGCTCTGGCATGTGTTTCGATTTTGGCCAGATGGGATACAGAAATATCCGCTTTCTCTGCAAGCTGCTCCTGAGTCAGTCCCCTGGATTCCCGCAAGGCTTTTATAGCATCTGCTACAATATAAAGTTCATTCTGCATTCTTTTATCTCCTCGTTGATTACAGGCTCTATTATAATTACAAATCCTTTCCCTGGTAATGGACTATGGAGGCAAGATTTCCCAGTTTCATTACCATTTCTTTCCTTTTTTGGTTTTAGAGATTTATTATATCTGAACGAGTTGAAAACGATTTTTGCACCATTTACGAAAAAGCACTGCATTATCTCTTCATTTAGGCATAAAAAAGGAGAGAACGTCACATATCGACTCCTCTCCTATAGCTTCTATTCATCTAAGATATTTGCCAATACATAGGCTTACTTGTTTTTTTCTTTCCAGGAACCTCCGTATCTCTTCCACACTATCTAATATGGGAATGGACGGGGCAGACGGGCTGCATACTGGATCTTGACTGGACATTTCCAGTGCGTTAATAAATGCTTCTGCCTTTTTGGGGTCTTCAATCACAAGCTCTGTAAGGATACTTGATGTAGCCATATAGAAAGCACCTCTTTTCTCTCATATCTTAAAAAATTCTTTCGTAAGAAGATCCTGCAGTATTTTCTATACGCCAAGACCTGTACGCTCCATTTTTATTTATGTAATAAAGTTTGATCCAGCATGTTTTTAATTTCATCTGGAAGACCGTCTATCGTTGCATTTTCATCTAAAAACAATAAATTTGTATATTTTTTCGCATCATTCGGCGCTGAAAAAATATGAGTTACTGTATATGCTGTTCTACTTTTAGAAAAGCAATCTTCATCTCGCAGCGATTCTACTACAAAGCAATCGCCCTTTTGCTGCCCATTATCATCATACTCTTTATTTAAGCATAGAGTAAAATTAAGATCTGTTGTGCCAAACTTATAAGTTCTCGTGTCTGTGACAATCTCTTCCAGCATAAATCCTTCTGAGCCAGCCAGCATTGCAATCTGTCCGATATGCTTAATCTTACGCTTACACAATGAAAAAGGGTGCTGCGGTGTAAAAAATATCTGCGAAGCCTGAAGCATCTTTTTTGCTGCATAACTATAAAACTTTTTTGCTGAAAGGTTCGTGGCCACACCTGTCAAGTGCCTAAAATTGGCAGCTTTATAAAGCACCTCAATATATCTGCCTTCAAATACATATAGAAATCTTTTACCTACTAAATGCTTCCTATACAGATTAGCAGCCACTTTAATCTCCTGTACAATTTTCTCTCTATCCTGTTGTTTTCCCATCTATCTTTTCCCAATCATCACTATAGTATAAAAAAACAGCACTGGACAACTTTTTTGTTATCCAGCGCCCATAATCTTAAAAAGCGGTTTTATGCTGGCTGTCAGCCGCGACATCCTTCCGAATGTCTAAAATGTCGCCGGTATCATTGAGTCCCCGGCGCGGACTCACCGTATCTCCCTGGTGTGGGCGTAATACCCTTCCGAGTATCAAATAGTCCCAGTAATTACCCTGCCCGGGCACAGTACAGCTTTTACGTGCCGCTACACGAAACCTTTTGGCTTAACTATATTATATGCGATACCCTAAGAAATATCAATAGTTTCCCCAAATTTGTATCCTGTTTTATCACGTTAATTACTGTTTTAATAATCTCCTTCTATAATCTGTATCCAATACTATTTTATGGAAATCCCGCATTGCACGCTCTTGCATCAGTTTCTCACCAAGTTTTACAAGAGGATTGGTTTCCCATTCAGAATCAATTCCTGTTTGATGATAGTATCTTGCATAAGCAAATCCCTCAGCTACCGCATCTGAATTTTCAAATATTCCCACTATTGCATCTGTAAACTGTACAATGATTGAGCTCCCAAAAATCCCCTGCAATTCTTCCGCATTCGCATCATCATATTTCTCTACATCAAAAGACAAAGAGAAATCATACGTATTCTCTTTTCCATCTTCTGTTTCATAAGAAATTGTTCCAAAAATATCTCCCTTGCCAGACGGAAGTTCGATTGACTCTGAAAGCTCTAATTCATATTCAATGTTATTGAACACTGTCGTTGCTTCAAACATTTGTGATATACAGGTACCTTCTTTTTCATAAATATCTTTCTGTAAAAAGGAAATAGGATTATACTCCATATTTTCCCATATCTGTTTTCCCTCCACTGTCCGTTTACACAAGGAATCTAAAAGCAACATCATTGTTTCCTGATCTATTTCTTCATATACGTTCATAGTCAGCCTCCTTTTTCTTTGGATAGTCCACAAAAGCTCTGTAAGAGTTTATCTCAATTTCTAGTTACAACGTGATATTTAGTCAAATGACGTATGTACGCGCTTTCTTATAGCTGCCAATATTATATGGCGTATCTCCCAAAAATTCAATCAGAATATAAAAACTTTTACTCACACTATCCTGCCTTTACATCTTTTTTAGTCTATACCCTACATTGATCAATGTTTCTATAATATCATGCCCCATCTTTTTTCGTATCTTCCATACTACGTGTTCCACTGTTTTGTACGGAATCTGATCATCATAATAATTACTCTCCCAGACCGAACAATAGATATTCTTCTTTGGAATAACCCAATTTGGTCTTTGGGCTAAAAGATACAGAACTTCAAATTCCCTGGGAGCTAAGCTGATTTCTTTTCCTTCATAAATAACAGTATATGACATGGGATCAAGTTGAAATTTACCATTTCCTAATACAATTTCAGATTTATATTCTGGAAAAACGGTTTGCATTCATTTTCACCTCCATGATTTTCTATCCCAGCAATAGTTCAAAACTCTACACACAATAAAAATGCGGAAATAATAGACCCCTATCATTCCCGCTAATTTTTCTCTTTTTCAACTTTATACTTTATGATACCGATACATTGTGATATAAAAACGGTCAACGCTGTCAACGCAATCAAGGATATATACTTTTTCATACCTAAAGTTGTACAACAACCAGCAGCAATTAAAATAACTCCTAGTATTTTACCTGTTACTTTTCGGCAATGCTCCTTTTCTTCTCTTTCCAACTCATGGTTAATATTTTCTACAGGAGAAAGTTTCCATATACAAATGGAACTTACCAAAATAATCCCCCAAGCCACAAATAGCTCTAATGGATATTTGTTATTAATTTGTAAAATCATGACTTGAACAGCAACAGAGCATGTAAAACAAGCCTTAAAGCTATTCAGATGTACACCACCGGCATAGGTTCTTAAAAACATAAAAACACCTGTAGACACAAGGAATTCTGGGATTGTATGCAAGTATATCGCTATACTCATACAGACGAATAGGCAAATTAACATCTCTAATCCAATCTGAAATCCAAATTGATATACTGCATACAATTCCTCTGAAACTGCACCGGCGTCAATAACGTATCTTGTTATTTTTTCCGATAATCTTCTCATGAAATTAAAGTTTCTTCATTTTTTTCAATGCTTCTGGCATTTTGGGTTGATGAAAAATATAACAACAAGCACTATTAGCTGAAATTTTTCCAATTTTCAATGATGCGTCTGCTAACAGCCTTGCAGGACTCTTTGCCACATTTTTAGATTTCATAATTAAAATCTCCTTTCATTTCTTTTTATTACCATACTACAAAAATTACCCCTATTTTTTTTCATGTAATAAAGTCGAGTATTCATGTAACTTTTTCTATAATATAAATGAAAATCACTCTCTCAAATATAAAGCTAAAAATTATTTTTTGATTTTATCCTTATATTTTTTTCATAGAATAACTATTCTTCATTTCCATACAGTACTACTCTAATTGTAAATTGCTCTGATATAGAATCATCAATAATTACAGTTCCATGATACTTCGCTACAGCTCGATATACTGACGATAATCCTACTCCATGATTTTCAGCATTTGATTTTGTAGACTTCAATCTATTATTTTTCATTTTTATAAGAGGACCTTTATAATTATTTTTCACAAATAATAAAAAATTATCTTTATCATATTTCATTCCAACTTTTATATATTTTTTTGTTTCCACCTTTTCTGCTGCCTCTACTGCATTTTCTAAAAGATTTCCAAGTATCAAACATATATCTGCTCCTTTAAAAGGCATTTTCATTGGGATATTCATATTTACTTCAAAATCTATTGCTTGCTTCTGCGCCTTTATGTACCAATAACTGATTAAAGAGTCAATTACAATATTTCCACTTTTAGTAATTGCTGAAATCGTCATGCCTCCTTCCTCCATAATATCATTAACAAATCTAATAATTTTCTTACATTCTCCGTTTTCTGCATAAGCTAAAATAGATACAAGATTATTTTTCATATTATGCTTCACATCTCTCAACTGCAATATAGATAGTTCCCTTTCCTCTTGATGTCTTTCACATAATTCTAACTGTTGTTCGTAAACCGAAGTCATACGTCTCAGCCGTAAATCATCTGTTAATTTCATATAGATATAAAAAATCAACACGTTTATAAATAGTAAAATAATTGCTGCCATTGCGGAATGAAAGTCTGAACGCCCACTATTTATTTTATAACTAAACAAAAAAATCTCGTTCATAACATAAATACTTCCTATTGGAATTAATACCAGCATAATACTGTATTTCACAGATAATTCTTTAATTTCATCATTCAAAAATACTTTTTTTAAAAGAAAAATAAGTATCATAAACAATAACTTTGATATAAATGAACCCAATATCTCATATGTTTGAGGATATGTAGATCTATTGCAATAAGTTGAAAGAATGTAACCACTTAGTGTTTCTATCATCATCCAAATTGCGTTAAATGCTATTACAAATACGCATTTATTCCACCACATACCCTCGTAAATAATCATAACTGTAATCAACGTAATAACAATTGTTACTGCAATATTCATATAAACAGGCAATTTAAGAATTGTCATTATTCCAAATTGCCATAGAAAAAAAACTATCACACCAAGTATATATAAATATTTCTTTTTCTTTCGAGTAAAAAATATATCAAAATAGTAAAAAAACAGATATACTGCATAAATGCTTAACAATATATCTATTCCATAAAGTAAAATTTTATTGTTCCACATAGAATGTATCCTCCATCGAACAATATTGCTCACTAATCTTTTTTCTTCTATCTTCACTAATAGAGAGTTTTTTACCATTATCCATAACTACAAAATCATACGACTGTCCAATTATATGCTTATAATTTACAAGAAAAGATTGATGAACACGCAAAAATGATGTTTTACTTTGATTCAAACTGTCCTCAATCTCATTTAACTTTCCATAAAGTTCGAATATTTGTTTTTCAGTTGTAATGTAGATTTTTCTTTTATTACTTTCAAAATATAGAATATCTCTAATTGGAATTTTATGATTAATTCTCTGATAACTGTAGCGAAAATAAAAATCCTCATTGCTAATCTCTTCATACGCTTCTTTAAAGCATAATTCTAATTGTTCTATAGTAACCGGCTTTATTAAAAATTGGAATGGTCTTACTGAAAAAGACTCTTTCATGTGATTTTCATGACTTGTTACATAAATAATAATAACATTTTTATCATAAACTCTTATTTTTTTAGCTGCTGAAATTCCATTTTCCTTTTTCATTTCGATATCAAGATAAATAATATCAAATCTGCTACCTCGCATTACATCATGTACTAAACTTTCGCCATCCCAAAATACTTCTACTTCTATATTAACAAAATTCCGATTTGCAATTTGCTGTATTAACATTTCAAGTCTTCCTGTTGTTTGGACATCATCATCACAGATTGCTATATTCAACATTCAAACTAACCTCTTTTATATTCTTTTTCTTTTCTCACTTGTTTTTCTCACAATTTGTATAATGGACCAAACCATTTCACGATCCGGCTCATCCAACTCCTTATAAACTTCAATTAAATCATAGTATTTATCGAGCGTTCTGGTCATTCTTAATTGTCCTTCCAAATCTCTTTTAACATCAGAGATTCCTAATAAATAATCCGTTGTTACATTAAAATACTCTGCAATTCTTTTTAGAACATCAATTTTTATGATGTTCACATCTCGCTCATATTTACTGAGCATCTGTTGTGTTATTCCTAATTCTGCCGCTAAAATTTCTTGTATTAGACCTCGGCTTTCACGTAATTGCTTAATACGGCTATCCATAATCATTACCTCTTAAACATAATATATTATTATGCTACCCTATTTTCTTGAAAACGATACAAATAATAGAAGTAATTGATTACGCAAAAACTGCCACGCAAATAATTAATGCGTAGCAGTAAAAAATTTATTTTTACATTATAATGGTATATTTCCATGTTTTTTCTTTATCTGCAATTTGGGATTCTTTTGAATTAATGATAATATATCTGCATATAAACGTTCTCTTGTATCGTTCGGATCAATTATTTCATCAATATATCCTTCGTAAGCAGCAATAGCTGAAGACATATATTTATTTTCATAATCAGATAGCTTTTCAGAGAGAAATATACTTTTTTCCTTTTCGCTCATATTTTTTAATTCTTTCCCGTAAATTATATTAATAGCTCCTTCTGCTCCCATTACAGAAATTTCTGCTGTTGGCCATGCATATACAAAATCAGCTCCTAAATGTTTGCTTCCCATAGCTATATATGCTCCTCCAAATGCTTTTCTTACGATTACTGTAAGTTTTATGGTTGTTGCCTCTGAATAAGCATATAATAGTTTAGCACCATGTCGAATAATACCCGATTTTTCTTGTTTAACACTTGGCATAAAACCAGGTACATCTACAAGAGTTATTATTGGAATATCGTATGCATCACAAAATCTAACAAAACGAGCTGCCTTATCACTTGAATCGCAGTCCAAAATCCCACCCAGATATTGGGGCTGATTCGCAACTATTCCCACTGTAACTTTACAGATTTTTCCAAAACCTATAATAATATTTTTGGCAAAATCGCTTTGTATCTCTAAAAATGTATTCTCATCTAACAACTGCTTAATAACATCAGTCATATTATATACTTTTCTTTGATTCTTCGGAATAATATTAGCTATCCCTGAAAAAAATTTCTTTATATATTTGTTTTCTAAAATAGGCTTTCTATATGCCGATTGAGGCAATAAGTCAACTAATTTTCTTACATTGAATAAACATTCTTTTTCGTCATCATATACAAAATGTGCTACTCCGGATTGAGAAGCGTGCGTTTGGGCTCCTCCCAATTCATCTTCTGTACACGTTTCTCCTGTCACTTGATTAATTACTTTAGGTCCTGTTACAAACATCTTTCCTATTTTATTAACCATAAAAATAAAATCTGCAATTCCTGGAGAATATACTGCTCCACCTGCACAAGGTCCTGCAATAATCATAATTTGTGGTATGTAGCCCGATGCCAAAGTATTATAATAAAAAATTTCTCCATATCCAGCTAAAGCATTGACACCTTCTTGTATTCTTGCACCTCCCGAATCATTAATTCCAATTACTGGACATTCATTTTCTATAGCTTTTCTTATAATATAGGCAATTTTTTCTCCATGCTTTTTTCCAACAGTTCCCCCACAAATGGTAAAATCCTGAGAATATATATATACAAGTTTTTTTTCTATATATCCATATCCAGTGATCACACCATCATAGGGTAATATATTTTGGCTATAATATTCTTCCCGATAATTTGCGATATTACTCCCTATTTCATGAAAAGAATTTTTATCTAATAAAATATTAATTCTTTCAATTGCATGAAGCTTCCCTTTTAAATGCTGTTTTTCAAGATTATATTTCTGCTGTTCCATTTATACATCACACTCCATTTGTATCTTATTTTTTAAAATAATAAGAGTTAAAATAATTCCTAGTAAAACAAAGAAATTAGATTTTAAGACAGCTATCATTGGTACCTTTATGTAATAAAAAATCAACATACTTATAATAAACACGCTAATCCATATAATATTAATCCATTTAGAACACTGTTCTAATTCGTTTTCTTGACAGCTATATAGTATGTAATAATTCATAAATGGTTTTTTTATCAAAAAACTTATAATAGAAACAATAGCTAAATACCCATATCCATAATACCCATCTCCTATTATAAGAATATCTGTTTTTAATAAATTAGTTACAATAATTGTCACAATAAAATACCCTAGTGAAACAGTATCTAAATAACTTATGTGCTTTGTTAAAATATTATAAATGAGCAATAACAAGGATATACCTAGTGCCCATATACCTCCATTTCTACTTCCAATAGCACACAATGTCCAATAGATTATCCAGGGTACATACGAAATTGTTAAACGTATTATAGTTCTCACATATTTCCCCCTCTCCTTATTAAACTATAAAACAGATAATTTGACATAAATCATCATTATAAGAATAGTGTAATAAATATTTCTTTTGAGGATCCAATATTCCATCTGTACCTCTAATTACATGACATTTTTCTTTTTTACTGTAATAAACTTCTATACTTTTAAATCCCTGCTTGAATCCAATGCCCGCCGCTTTTAAAATTGCTTCTTTTACACACCATTTTAAAGTCATTCTCTCTTTTAGTTGTTTTTTGTTTATTACATTTCTAAATATATCTTCCCATTCATTTTGCGAAAAAATTGTTTTTAGATGTTTTATATTTTCAATATTGAAAATCTTTTCAATGTCAACACCAATTTTACATTTTTTTCCATATCCTACACAAACATAATCAGTAGTGTAGGATATGGATATATCATCTCCGTTTTTTACCCCATCTATAAGAAAAAATGGAGATCCTTTAATTCCATCATCTTCATTTAAAATTTGTATTCTTTGCAAATCAAAATCTTCTTCCAGATTGTTATTTTGTATAATTAACTGTCGTATCATTAATCTACCCAAAATAAGCTGCTGCTGCCTTTTCTTATTCCGATACAATCTATCCAGCTTTACTTTTTCTATATCAGAGAATATTTTCTCTATATCAACTGGTAGATGTAATGCTTCAGATTGGAGGAGTACAGTCTCCCCCAATCTGCTTTTCAAATCAAAGCACTTACAAGTATCATTTTTTATTAATAAGGGAATGATCACCATCATATCTATTAATCCTTTGTAATTCCATATGTTTAATTTCAAAAATAACTTCTTCTTGATTATCAATCGCATAAGCAGAATAAAATACACTTGTACCGGATTCTTTTTCAAATGTGCATACTATTTTTATTTTTTCTCCTCTCCAAAAATCTCGATATTTTTTTGCCTCGCCAATAAATATAGGTACTATAGAATATCCATTTTTATCAAAATCATGAAATAGCATTAGTCTTCCCATATTATCAATAGAAACAGGTGATATACATGTATCTGCATGTGAAACGAATGAAAAATAATTGCCATCTTCAGGCACTTGCAGTATTCCTATCAAAGTATTGTTATTTACTTTTTGAATATCACTAATACACCGGAAACTGTCACCAAAAGTTATCATTTTATCTGAATTTCTATAATACTTATCAATATCCAACTTCTCCTCTTGATCGACTGTTATGTACTCTTCTTTTTCACCTAAAGGTCTATTTTTAGATGCAACAATATATCCCTCTGAGTGTAAACGATCTTTTTCTATTGTAATTCCATTTTTGTTCGTAAAATCAGATTTAATAGCAACATACATTTTCAGACAATCCATATTATCTTCTACAAGACTTCCTTCTATTTTAAGTTCTAATTCATTTTGATTAAAAACTTTTATGAATTTTTCGAATTTAAAGCCTTCAACGCCAGTAATATGATAATCATATAGTCCTTTTTGCTCTAAATATAACTTAAACAGTTCACATGCAGATTCCACATGCATTACACCTGCAAAAACATGTTTCCCTTCGACTAAATGATCTTTTAAATGCAAATCGGTATTAAGCATCAATTTTTTTGTAACAGCAATCCTATTTTTTTCTAATAAAATTATACGATCAAGTAATGGGAATTTTATCTTGTCAATTATATAGCCTTCTCTATTACACGCTTCTCTCATATCCTTTAAATTTTCATCTAATGCATCTAATTGACCCAAAGGTAGATTTTCTTTTCCAAGTTTTCCAAAAAAGAGTATTTCCTGATATTCTCCTCCATACAGCAATTCATTTAAGAAACGATTAGTACCTTCTTCTACACTAATATATTCTAGCCCTCTTGTTTCCTGCTGCACTTTCTTTACCTCTTCATTCGCTGCCATTCCTACTTCATCCCAAGCTGACCAACCTAAAACAAAAAATCTTGTATTTTTTCTTTTTTGAGCAGCTAAATAGCTTAATCTTACTATTAAGTCTGCCGCTGCTGAATAATCAACTTGCCCATCCATACCAAAACGACCAGAAATAGAGCCCATACTAACAAAAAATTTTAAGGGTTGTTCTCTACATACTTGATATAAAGCATAAAAACTATTCGCCTTTACTTTTACTACTTGTTCCGCAAATTCTTCTTCTTTTTTAGGTACTTTTCCAAATGATGGCAGTCCTGCTCCGTTTATAATCCCCGTAATTCTTCCATACTTATTTACTGTATATTCAACCAATTTTTCTACTTCATCAATAGAGGCTACATCACATTTTCTGTATTCGATATTATAACCTTTATCATAAAGTATTTTCATATTTTTCATTAGTAGACGAGCATTTCTCAACTTTTCATAACTATGTTGCAACTGCAAGAGTGAGAAGCCAGGATTAGTATTTCTACATTCACTTAAATAGGTGGTTTTATATGCCTTAAACTCATCATCTGTCATCTCTACAATTTTTTCATCTATAGAATCTAACTCCGTACGTCCAGTAACAATAATTTTAGGATTGCAATAATCCAACAACCTTTCAATGCATTTATAAATAATTCCTCTTCCTCCGCCAGTTACCAATATAACATCTTGATTTGATATTTCATAAGAGTCCGATCTATCTTTTTTTATTTCTTTTGGGAGTACATAAATTACTTTTCTTATTCCATTGATATATGCAACTTCTACCAATTTCTCTCTGCATTCGATTTCAGATAAAATAAATTCTGATATTTCATCAGCATTTTTCAAATCACTAAAATCAATTACTTTACAACAAAATGGACGTAATTCTTTCTCCAATGCTTTTGTGAATCCACTACCAATTGCTCCTATGGGATTTCCTGGATATCCACTCTCTAATCCATAAACTCCCCCAATGGATGTTACACTATAATATCCACACTCTTCTTTTCTTTCAAAAAAATTATTATATAACACTTTAGTTACATAAAAGTGAGAATTATAAATTTCTGAACATATCTTCGTCCATTCCTCTTTAGATACTGTGTCTAAGTCAATCATTTCAGAAATCGCCATCAAATTTATAACAATATCTATTGTATTCTTTTGATTAATTTCACTAATTTTATTTTTTATATCTGTAATATTGGAAAAATCTACGATAGCCATATTCCCAATTCCACCCAATAGTTTCTGACCCACAACAATTACATTATTTGCTTTCTTTTTTATTTTTTCATAAAGTAGAGATGTTATTTCCCCATTAAAATTATCGGCCACAATAAGAACATTTTTATTATCAATCTCTTGTATATTGTCTTTCATAATATTTTGTTCTACAGGTACAGCTACATACCTTGTAGTAGAATATTCAGAAGAGAAAAAATTTTTTTCTTTGTCTACAGAATTAGCACAATTTATATTTGTTTGAATATATCTTATAATGTCTTCTATTGTATTCAATTCTTTCAAGTCTGCTTGTTCCTGGATCTGAAACTCGTAGATTTCTTGAAGTATATTTAAAATTTCTGTTCTTTTCACTGAATCAATTCCCAAATCCGCTTCCAAATCCAAATTATTACTTAACATCTCTATAGGATATCCTGTTTTTTCTTCTATAATACGTAAAACCTTTTCTTCAACTGCACGTCCTTCATCTTTTTTAATATTCGCATCTGATACCTCTTCTAAAATCGTTTCGCGAAATCTCTGTTTGTAAAAAAAATCTATGATACTACCAATCGTATTATATTCTTTAATATTGTAATCAATATCCACAATGCCAAATTTTGTTCTTAAACAGGAAAAAATTTCACCTTGCTTAACAGAATCTATTCCCAGATCAGCTTCTAAATCCAAATCATCTTCTAACATATCGCTTGGATATCCTGTTTTTTCTTCTATAAGTGCTAATATTGTATTGCGAATATTGATTTCTGATTCTTTTACATTTTTTTCCGAGCTAGTATTATTTTGATTTGCAACATAATCTACCATTTGCTTAATCGTGCAAATATCTTTAATATTCTTAATATTCTCTATGTCAAAAGAAAAGTTTTCACTTACTTTATTCCAAAGTTCTCCTTGTTTAACCGAATCAATTCCCAAATCTGCTTCTAAATCAAGGTTCTCTTCCAACATACTCTTTTCATATCCTGTAATATCCTCAATTGATTTTAAAACAAATTCCATAATATTGTCCGACGTCTTTATAGTTCCACTCTCTTCTACATTCCCTTCTCTATTATTTTTTATAATCAAATTGATAATCTCATTTATTGATAGCACAAAGAGCTTCTCTTCTTCTATATGTATATCGTATAGCTTTACGATTTTATCCAGAATATGCTTCCCAATACTCTCAGTAATAGCAAGTTCTCGCATAAATGGTATATCTAAATTGCTCTTTTTTATAACATCCTCTGGATACATTGTTTGAAGAGATATTAAATGTGCTAATTCGTCTATCATATTTAATCTTTTACTATTTGGTGTCATAACTTCTTTTTTCCTTTCTGCTTCTGAACAAAAGCATTCGTATTGAGCTCTAAAGTTATTAATTGCCAATATTTCATCCTGTCCCTTTTTATTTGTTGACATTACACTGCAATTATTTTCACTGTCGATATCTTCTACCATTCTTGACAAAATATTTTTAGGTCCTACTTCAATAAAATATTTTACATCTAAATTTGTAATAAGGTCCAAAATAATTTTCCTAAAATCAAAAGGAGTTACTAATTGACTACTTAAAATTTCAGAAAAAAACTGAGGATCACAATTTTCTGAATCATAGAATTTTTGTAAAATCGTTGAATAAACAGGAATATTTATTTCATGATATTCCATCTTTTTTAAAGCATTTTTATAAACCGGTACTGCATCTTTAAGCATTTCTGAATGAAATGCATGAGATACTTTAAGAATTGTTGACTTGATTTTTTTAGTATCACAATATCTTTTTATCGCTTGTATTGCTTTCTCCGTACCAGATATATTAAACTGATGAATTGAATTTATAATACTTACCTGACATTTTTCTTTCGGTATTGATAGAAGTTTATCTTTTAAAGCATCACTATATTCAGATGATATACTAATCATACCTCCAGCTTCTTCTTTAGGAATGGATTCAACTGCAACAGCCCTATTATATACAATTTCCACTCCTTCCTCTAATCCAAAGCATCCTGCCGCATATAAAGCAGCAAGTTCACCCAGACTATGTCCGAGTAAATAATCCGGATGAATATTCCAACTTTTCAAAAGTTCATACATTGCCACATCAGCTAAAAATATAGCTGGTTGCATTATCGTTGGTTTAAGTAATGTATCCTCTGCACCACTTGATGTAGAGAAAATTTTTTCTATCAAAGATTCCCTTGTTAATTGAAAATATTTTTTTTCTACACGATCAAAAATTTCTTTGATAACCGGATATGTTTGATACAACTCTTTACACATTCCAACATACTGTGCTCCATGTCCTGGGAATAAAAAAACACACTTTCCAGAAATATTTTTTTGTGCTATAAAAATGCCCTTTGTTTCTAATATTTTTTCTATACCTTTATTCATACTAATCTCCTCTATCAAAGAATTTGAAACTCTTTTCCTACCTTATATAATCCTTTTAGTGCAAAATCAATTTCCTCTTTACTTAAAGATGCTGTTATCGTTGCACGTAAACGGCTCTGATTCATTGGAACTGCTGGATAAATTGCGGTAGCAATATAAATGCCTTCTTCAAGTAACCTTTTTGTCATTTTCATATTAATCATATCATCTCCTATATAAATAGGAACAATAGGTGACATACTGTTTAGCGTGTTATATCCCATTTCTATTAGATTTTTACGAAAATATATCGTATTCTCCCAAAGCTTTTCTACTCTCCATTTTTCATTCTCCATTATGTCAAAAGCTTTTAAAGTTCCCGCCGCTACTGCAGGAGGAATACTTGCATTGAAAATATACTGATGCGCATTATGACGTATAAATAAACATGTGTCTTTATCTGAAGCTAAACATCCCCCAACATTTGCTAAAGATTTACTAAACGTAGTCATTTTAATATGTACTTTATCTTCAACATTAAAGAGCTCAGATGCTCCTCTTCCAGTCGGTCCAACGAAGCCTAACGAATGTGCTTCATCAACAAACACGCTTGCATTATATCTTTCAGCTAATCTAGTAATTTGATCTAATGGTGCGATATCACCGTCCATAGAATAAACCCCATCAACAACTATTAATTTTTTTTCATTGTCCTGATTTTTCTTTAAGATATATTCTAATTTTTCCATATTATTATGTTCAAAAATGCGTACCTTACCTTTACTCATTTCCATTCCATCTACAATGCTCATATGGTTCAACTGATCTGTTATGATAAGAGTATCAGAATCATCTGCCAAAGCTGTGATGCCTGCTACATTAGCTAAATATCCGGCGCTTAAAACCACTGCATCTTCTGTATGAAAGTATTCTGCACATCTTCCTTCCAATTCCTTATGAATTTTGGTTGTACCATTATGAAGTCTAGCTCCACAAGTTCCGCTTCCATAAATCTCAACAGCGTCTTTAATAGATTTTTTAATTTCCGGGTGAGTAGCTAACCCTAAATAATTGTTAGATGTCAGCATAACTACATCTTTTCCATTATATTTGGAATGCCCATCCTGCGCACTTTCAAATGCAGGTCCAAATACATACAAATCATTTTCAATTCCTTTTTTAATATTGTATATTTTGTTTTCAATCGTTTTCTCATATCCACTTGCCATCATCGCCTTACTCATAATCACTCACCTCATATATTAATTAATATACTTTGTAGCTAACGCCACCTTTTCATTTAATTCTTTTTCACTCTGATATAAAATTGTTGCTTTAAAAAGATCTGTATTTGCTAAAAATTCATCTCTATTCATCTGTTTATCAAAAAGAGAGTTCTTATCATTACATGCAAAATATGCTATATGCCATTCACTTTCACTGTTAATTTCTATACTAGCTCCGGCTATTTTATACGTATATCCCTCACCATATACATTTCCTGTAGAAAATGTTTCTACAGCATTTTCATGATTCTCTGTGTTAATTTTCACAATAGAATTTAACATTCTGAATCCTTCATGAGCTCCAAAATAAAATGGATGTACTGTATTTATTTTTTCCAAAAAATCACTTTTAATATCATTGGAATTATAACATTCTTTAATATCATGTATTCTTGCATATACATGATCAGTTGTATTGACATCACAAGTTCTTTTTATAATAAAGAAAACAGCGCCTTCTGCCGGAACACAGTTCTTTAATAACTTTTTTGAACTGCCTTCAATTTCATTTTTTTGTATTTCGTGAAATATATCAAAAAATTCTGGCAGCATATTTCCATTTACTGCACCTACAACAGCTAAATCATTTTCTCCGCTTAGTAAAGACAATATTCCCTGATAAAGTGCAGCATTAAATGAAATTATATCCTTATCATATACAGCATTTGTTCCTGTAAGATCAAAATAATTGGATATCCTTCCTGCTATAATATTATCCATATATCCTGGTAAAGTATCTTCTTCAACCTTGGGAATATAATTATGTATTTGGTTCTTAATCTTTAAAAACATATCCTCTATTTCTTTTATATTCCATCCCATAGAATTCAATATGCTTTTTAATGAATCCAAATATTCAACATATCTAACACGTAAATCTGTTTTTAACGCAGCTTCTTGTCCCATCATTTCTCCTACAAAAACCCCTGTTTTTGTACTTTCTATTTTCTCTTTACCATAATCTTCAATAGCTTCTTCAGCTGCAACTAAAGCTAATAACTGACTTCTATCAATTTCCTTTAAGATCTTTGGTGGAATTTTAAATTTCAAGCAAGGAAACTCTAAGTTTTCAATATAGTATCCTATATTATCTGCAAATATATTTTTTACAGTTTCATTCCAGCGTTCTAATGGCACATCTGTTGCATCATTCCAACCATATAATACATTTTCTCTCCATTCTTTGAAATTTTTTCCATTCGCATCATAACAACCAATTCCAACAATAGCAAAATCATTCTTTTCTTTCTTTTTATCTGTATATAATTTTATTAAATTCGAATGATATTGTTCGTTAAATTCCTCAATTAGTATATTTGCATTAATTCCTCCAAATCCAAAAGCATTTACCATTGCTCTTCGTGGAGTATATTCATCTTTACATTTCCATTCTTGTAAAGTAGTATTAATATACAGATTTCCTAACTCCACTCCTTTTGGTGGTTTTGAATAATTGTAGGTTGGTGGTATAACTTTTCTACGTATTCCTTCTATAACCTTAATTAAATTAGCCATACCTGCTGCTGAAAACGAATGACCAATTTGTGACTTTAATGATCCGATAGGAATTTTCTTATCCTTCATCTCTTCATTTGAGAAAAAGGATTTTATTGTTTCTATTTCAACTTTATCACCTACCATCGTACCTGTTGCATGTGTTTCTATATAATCAATATCGCTTGCGACAAGTCCTGATACTTCTAAAGTTTTATTCATAGCTTTTAATTGCCCTTTTGTACTCGGTGCATATATGGATTGCCCTTTTCCATCACTTGCAACTCCGCTTCCCCGAATAACTCCAAAAATTCTGTCATCATTTTCTATTGCAGCCGCTAAATCTTTTAAAATTACTGTACCAGCACCTTCTCCCGGAATTAATCCTTCTGCACGATAATCTAATGGAAATGCACCATTTTCAGCTAATCCTCCAATCTTAGCAAATCCAATATTCCCAGTAACAATCATATTTCCTAGAACAGCTGATGTAATACATACTTTATTATTTCCATATTGAATACTTTTTATTGCTTCATCAATAACAAGTCCGCTTCCTGAACAAGCCCCATCAATTATCATACCCGTTCCCTGAACCTGTAAAATTCTTTTTAATTCTGTTAATAATGAAGAAGGCATCAAATTTTTATCATCTGCTAAATCTCCTAATTTTTCTTTCATTGAAAAAAACAGTCTATTTTTTATGTCTTCTTTTTCATTTTCATTTAAAGTCTTAAAATAAGACGACTTTTCCATATAGTGTTCAATTTCTTTTATACGATTTATCATACTATAATTGGGTAAATTTGCATCACCCAGCATATTACCAATATAAAACCCTGTATCTGTCGGTAAATCTTCTAAGCCGTAACCACTCATTGTAAGTGCTTGTAAAACCGTATCTAAAGTCATTTTTTGTGTCTTATTCAGTTTATCAATTGCTTCACTTTCAATTCCAAATTTTCCCGCTAGATCTATAGGAAAATTATATTCCGTCATTATCCCTCCATTTTTACAATAGGTTTTATCTTCTACTTTTCTATCAGGAGTATAATACAATTCTTTTTTCCAATACTTCCCAGATATATCTGATATGCCATTCTTACCACTAACAATATTCTCCCAAAAACTTTTCACGTTTTTTCCATCTGGTGGAAAAACACATCCATATCCAATAATTGCTATTGGTTTATAAGTTCTATCCATAATTATTCCTCCCATCTGCTCTACAAAGATTTTTTCTTTGCATGTTTAATAGCTACTTTAATCAACTCTTTTTTACTATGCTTTATCATAACCGCATTTTTTTTGCACACATCAGTGCATAAATTACAATGTATACACATTTCTTCTTTCTTACACAGTAATTTTCCTCCTTCCATTTTAAGAATATTTAAAGGACACTTCTCAATACACTTTCCGCAACATACACAAGCTTTATTATTTATAAGAACATTGTTTCCTCTAAATTCATTAGTATCTACAGGTTCTACCTTAAAATGTGATGCAAATTTAAAAGCTCTATTTACATCTCTTTCATTTGGCTTTCCAATATTTCCACCACCAATAAGAACAAACGGTCCTGTACAATCATATCCTCTACACGAAAATTCTCCCAATATATCTATATTTTTATTATTTAATATATTTTTTAAAGAAGAATGATATTTTCCTAAAAACGGACTTCCATGTGTTGAAAAAATAAAAACTTTTTGTTGCTCATTAAGATTTTCAGCAATCTTCAATAACAATGGGTGATGTGATGTAAAATAAATTCCAGATCCTAATCCTACTATGTCATATTCACTTAAATTTGTTTTAAGAGCCTTATCACAAGTCATGGCTTCACAATTTAACGCTTTAGCCATTGCAATTGCAATTTTTGTAGTATTTCCATGATAAATAGATTCATAAATTATTAAATATTTCATTGATTTTCCTCCTCTTATATTGTCACTGTCAACATTGTACTAATTATATATCCACATATTGACAGTGTCAATATGTGGAGGTAAAATAATCATAAGGAGGTATCAACTTTATGAAAAAAAACTATCATCATGGAAATCTAAAAGAAGCTCTGATTCTAGCTGGCATTGATTTAATCAGAGATGAAGGAATTCATTCATTCTCACTACGTAAAGTAGCTGCAAAATGCGGTGTAAGTTATGCTGCACCTAAAAACCATTTTAACGATAAAAACGATTTAATTAGAGCAATGCAAGATTATATATCACATAATTTTACTGAGCATCTAAAAAGTATCTATGCCAACCATAAAGACGATGATAATGTTTTAGTAGAATTGGGAAAATGTTACGTTGCATATTTTATCAACAATCCTCATTTTTATAGTCTTTTCTTTCAAACAGAAAATCAAAAAAACACTGTTATTTTAACAAAAGAAAATAAAATCAAAAGTCACTTTGAACCTTTTATTTTTTTCTCAGATATTGCTACTCAACATTTGAGGAAAAAGGAGATTGAAGAAAATGCTATACCCAATATTATTATTACAATGTGGTCTATGGTACATGGTCTTTCATCTTTATTTGTTTTTTCGTTCTTCAATTATGATGGTGATCCACTTAAATTAACTGAAAATTTGCTTTCTAATAATACACTTTTTTGTGAAGATAACATTAACACTTTTGTATAATTAGAACTCTCATACTCATAAGCATGTAGGCTTATGAGTATGTTCTTTTCATAAATATTATACACTAAAACTTCTCCTTTTATCTATTCATGTAATATAATCGAGCGTTTATGTCATTTTTTCTCCCTTTTTGTATGTATTTACTCTAAATACATAGATTATTATTCCTTCAATTACCAAATTAAAAAAGTGGAAACTGCAAATACTAATTCATACAATTTCCACCTTTCAAACATTTTCTTTTACAAATTTTATTTTCTCTTACCAACATTTTCTTTTTTTTTAATTTTAGAAGTTTTTACAAGTGCTTCTATTAAAGTTAAACCTGTCAAAATTACAGCAACCCCCATCATAAATAATGTCCATGCTTTGCCCTTATCAAATGTTACCAAAATAGCTATCATTGCTACAGGCATATTTATATACCCTAAACTTGTTGCCCATTGAATAAAAAAATTCGGCCAAAACTTTTTCTCTTCTTCCACTTCATTCACTGTTTTCACTTTTTTAGCGAAATAAAACATACAGACTATAGATACAGCTATCAGTATTATCTTCCATACGCAATTAGCTTTCGTTTCCTCTGGTGGAAAAAAGGTATCTATCATGATAACTGCTATTCCAATGATAAACGCTATTTCACTATACAATCCTGAATAAGCGGAATCTTTCATGTCATTTACTTTTTTTTCTAAAGCAGTAATTACAGATTGGTGATACTGTTTTGCACTTTTTTTATTTCCGTTCATGTAATAAATCCTCCATTAATAATAATAACATACCATTTCATCTCAATTATATCTCCCGAAAACTATAACTTTTTCAACCGATACCCCACATTGACCAGCGTTTCGATAATATCATATCCCATCTTTTTTCTTATCTTCCATATCACATATTCTACTGTTCTGTATGGTATCTGATCATCATGATAATGAATCCCCCATACAGAATGATAAATATTTGTCTTTGGCATTACCCAGTTTGGCTTTAAAGCCAGTAGGTATAAAACTTCAAATTCCCTGGGTGTCAGGTCTATCTCCTTTCCTTCGTAGATAACCTGATAGGACATTGGATTTAACTGTAATTTCCCATTGCCCAACACTACATTCTCTTTATATTCTGGAAAAACATACTTCATGTGTATGCCTCCTCTTGATTTGTAAATTCAACTTTTCTCATTCCAGAAAGAAATACTGGACGAAAACTTCCCGCCCAGCACTTCTTCAATTATCAGTTATTTTAATGTACTCTCTATATCCTCCGCTGCCTTTTCTATAATTTGAAGATACTCTTGGAGCTTTTCAGACTGGATATTTTTTTCTGCAAGTGAATTGATTAGAAAGCAACTTGTTTTTATGCAGCTTAGCGGATTTCGGATATTGCTCTGCAGTTCCGCCCGCATAGTACGATAATCATTTTCTATATCCAGTGTCATTGTTACTGCCCTCTCACAAATATCCAGCAGTTGATTGATACACTCTGCCAACTCTTGCACCGGATCATTCAAATACCTGCACCTAACTCTTTGTTCCAAACATTGTTCAGAAAGAATATCGTTCAAATCATTTAACAGCAGTCTACATTCTCTATCACGTTCCATTTCTACAGCTCCATTCATGCACGATAATCAATAATAGAAAATTCCTTTTTCTCCGGTCGGTATTTGTATATAAGATCATAAGCGCCATAATTTTCGTCTAAATCTTCACTTATGTAAAGAGCAGATATTCCCAAACTTTTTGCTGCATGATAAGTAAGTATTGCAAGTTCTGCCTTGCTCTGCTCTTGCATTCTTTTGAATAAATCGAATATCACAACAACCTTCCTGCCTCCGGAAAAGGCACGCGCACAGATACATCTCATTTTTTCTCTATGATTAAGATCCGAAGGATATTTTTGTAATAAGTGCCCTATGTCAAAAGCCTTAACCAATTCCTCTATATTGGATTTATCTCCATCTAACAGACTTGGCATAGAAATGTTTTCTTCAATCGTCATAAATTCAATCAGCGGAAACTCTTCTGCTGCTATTCCAAACAAGCGCCTGTTTAAAAGAGAACGACTATTTTCGTCCAAATCAAGCCAGTCTTTATTACATACAAATATCTCTCCTGTTTTCGGTTTTTTATATCCGCAAAAGATTTCAAAAAGTATCCGTCCAAACTTTTCCCCACACATAAAATAGCAAACTTCTTTGGAATTTACCTCAATGTTTAAATTTTGTATATAGGCTTCCTCATCTGCCATATTTTCAACTAGAAATGGATACATAGTTCTTCTCTCCTTTTCTATAATGGAAATGCACCAGAAAACTATCCCTTATGGTTTTATCTGGTGCATTTCCTTTTGCTTCATTTGTGTTTTTAAATTTTATAACCAACCGGTTACTACTGCTGTACAGTTATTGTATCCACTCTGAACACAGTCATGAAGACAATCATTAGGATCACAATATTGCACTTCCACATCAAATGTTGCTTTCTGCATTTTTTTCTCTACTTCACCCATATTTTTTCTCCTTTACGCTTACAACCAACCAGTTACTACTGCTGTACAGATATTTTCCTCTACAACACAGTCACTCAAACAATCATCAGGATCACAATACTGAACTTCAATGTCAAATTCTTCTTCCTGTGCTTTTGGCTCCATATTCATCATAGTGATGCCTCCCTTCATGAAATTATTTTAAAATTGTCAAATGACAACTTAAAAATCTTTTCTTATTTTTTCTACAATGCTTTCCTTATTGAAAGATTTAAACACAATTGCAGGAATAACTCCCGAAAGAATTATAGTTACAACAGATAACGTTATCGCCGGCCATAGTAGCAATTTATAGGTCATAAACCAAATTGCATTACAGATTATTTTTACCATTGTACTGTCTACTAAAGCAGAAAGTACAATTCCTAATACCGTCGAAGACAAAGCATATAACAATCCTTCATTCACAATAAGCCTAATCAACTGCTTTGTTGTCATACCGATACTTTGCATTACTGCATATTCCTTTTTTCGTGTTATGATATTTGTAATCATCAGATTTATAAAGTTAATAAATCCTGAAATGCCCAGAATCATACTAATAAATCCACCGATAATATAAACAGTATCCTTAATACCGCTCAAACTATTTCTCAGCATTATAACTGAACTACAGCCGATTTCGCCTTCTTTCTGTTCAACAAGTTTTTCTAGTTGTTCTGTAACCGCTACTAATTCTTCTTTATCTACATTAAACGAAAAACTCATCAAAGAAGGATTTTCGTATATATTTTTAAATGTGTTCTCTGAAATATAAAACATGGGAGCGTCCCCTCCAACAGCGGTAATTCCTGTTGTCACATTAGGGACTTCATACTCCGTTGAAGTCACACTCATCTGAGCAATCACTTCAAGCTCACGTTCTTCTTCTCCGTTACTGTGAACTTTGATTTTATCTCCGATTTCACATTGAAAATCCTCTGCATTTACTGAAGACTGTCCTTGCTTTTTTCGTACTGCTTCAACAACATAATTTCCTTCTTCCAGCTTTTGATATAACTCTGTAACTGAAAGATCACCTGCTATTTTCAGAAAATCACATCTCTGGAAGACATTTTCGTTACAGCCATATACATTACATACCGGAAAGTCATCATATCCTAACGGAATATAATATTGATCCACCATGATACCGGCTTTTCCATCTTCTTTTACCACATCTTCTTTATTATACGTCAGTCCATAATCAATCGTAATATCTCTGTCATCTAAAGTATTCTTATATATAAATCCTTTATCTTCCATTTCAAACTGATTTTCGATCAGTTCTACTATGTTTTCATCAAGACTGTCCGTATGTTGTATATAGCCTTTAAGGTTATTAAAGGTATTTCCATTCGCAATTACCACATCTGCTGCGCACTGTTCTTTTACCGCTTTGTCAATATCAATGCTATTTACTATAATTAAAGTAGAATTAAGCAGCATACAGCAAAGTGTCATGGATATAACAATAAATATGCTTCTTTTCTTCTTTCTCTTCACATTTGATAAGGCTAATCTCCAAACAGAAATTTTCTTTGTATGCTTTATTTTCTTACCTTTCTCCTTTTTCTCTGAATATCTGAGAGCTTCTATAGGAGAAATTTTAGAAATTATATTGATTGGTTTTCTTACACTGACTAATACAGTAAAGATTGTAAAAATGGCTGCCCCAATAAAAATAATTACATTTGGCGAAACCTCTACCGATAGATTTGAATACTCATTCGTAATAAATCCAATCGCAAATGGCAAGATTGCCTTTCCAAGAAAATATCCTATTAATAATCCACATGGCAGCGCAATCAGCAATAGCCACAATGTTTGTATACGGACTAAAAACTTTATCTGTTTTTGAGTAGTTCCTATTGTTTTTAATAAACCGTACTTCTGTACATCTTGTAAAACAGAAATTTCAAAAATATTGAAAATGAGTAAATAACCTGCGAATACAAAAAGCAGTGCAAAAACCAAACCGATAAAAAGTACAGATACATTCATTTCCGGATTGGTAATTCTGTTAACTGCACAAGCAATGTAGTTTTCTGCATTGGCATCTTCCGGATTTCCACCCAGGCTCAACACAATATCGTGGAGCTGCTTTTCCATATTGTTGGTATTTTTAAATGCTACATCTGAAAAATATGTTCCGGCATATTGCCTGTCTTTGTCAAAGGTATATGGAAATATTTCTTCATTTGCCTGCATAAATTTATCTGATACTAACATCAGACTGCTCTGTGAATTTGATGCTTCCCATATTCCAGAAACAACCATTTTATATTGATAAGTCTGATCTCGCAATTCAAATTCTATTTCAACTTCTGCGCCTACTTTAGGCTCTACTCCCAAACTTTCTAATGCTCTATCCGTTGTTGCAATTTCGTTTTCTTTTGTAGGCGCACAACCTAATATAGGAACGGAAAAGGTCAATTCCTGCTCAATAGAATCCATATAATCTAATTCTATATTATGTGTTTTCGCATTGCTTAAAAATCCAATCGGTCTTCTAAGACCGACAAAATCAACTCTTTCATCTTTTGATAATTTTTCAAACTGTTCCTCTGTCATGTAACGTATATCAGCATCTGCTTTACTTCCTTTTTGTTTCTGCAAAGTAAGCTGGACTGACTCATACGCTCCTACCCCCGTTGTTATTAGGGTAGCAAATAATACCGTTGTTAAGATCATGGCCAAAACAGCAACGATATTTCTTGTTCTATTTTTCAAGAAATCTTTCTTTGCTAGTTTCAGCATACATTTCTTGTTTCTGGTCGAATACACGCTGTCCCCTCCTGTTATTATATATCCATAATCTTTCCATCTTGAATTCTGATAATCCTATCTGCCATTTGTGCTAAATTCATATTATGGGTAATCATAACAATAGTTTGACAGAACCGCTTACTGGTTTGCTTTAACAATCCCATCACTTCAAGGCTTGACTGCGTATCAAGATTTCCTGTCGGTTCATCAGCCAAGACGATAGCAGGCTTCGTAATCAAAGCTCTGGCAATCGCAACTCTCTGCTGCTGTCCTCCCGATAAATCGCTTGGTAAATTTTCCAGTTTTTTATCAATTCCTAAAATCGTGATAATCTTATCCAGGAACTCCTGATCCACTTCATTCCCATCCAGCTCTACTGGAAAAACAATATTTTCATAGACATTTAATATCGGAATTAAATTGTAATTCTGAAAAACAAATCCAATATTCCTTCTACGAAAAATTGTTAATTCTTCTTCGTTTAGCTGCCCTATGTTTTTTCCCTTTACTAAGACATTTCCGGAAGTGGGGATATCCAATCCTCCAATCATATTTAGTAACGTGGATTTTCCACTTCCAGAAACGCCTACAATAGCAACAAATTCACCTTCCTCTATTTTCAATGAAATACCGTCCAATGCTTTCGTGATATTTTCACCTGAACCGTAATACTTTTTCAAGTCCGTTGTTTCAAGTATGGCCATACTGTCGATTCCTCCATCCCGCAATTCTTTTAGCTTCTATAAATCCATAACCATATAGGGTTTAAGATTTCCTTTATATCCATAATCTCACCTTCCCATGCTATTGAAAAACTCCTCTATTTCTACAGAGTCAAAATAAAATTCTGTAATTTTTCCATTTGTAATTCGATATAAAGCCGGAACTCCTGCAATTAACATATCTTCGTATTTTGTAATAGAAGCATAATCAATTTCTGGTGTCTGAATATCCGTATAGATATCCCCTACCTGTGAACCAGGGAATGCCGGAATATCCTCTGGAGTAATGGTTACAAAATTAAAGCGCATACGTTTTCCATAATCATTCTTCATATTTTGATATTTTTCTTCCGATTCGCCTGGTAAAAATACCTTGTTTCCATCACTATCCACATATCCTATCTTTTTGTTATATTTGGATCGCGTTTCCGTCCAGTTATATTTCTGTAAAGGGCGGTTTTCTCTTAAAGCATAATCTACAAAATATACATTATCATTTTCTGCCGCAAAATTCAGCATTTTATCTTTCACCTGATTACAAAACGGACACTGAACCATGTAAAAATAAACGTAGTAATCCTCCTGGTTCTGGTTAAACATATCCTTCAAATTGATTTTCGTAACATTTTCGTATGGATCTTCCTCTGAAACTGCGATAGCAGCCTCTTCCCCTGTTGAGTAAGCAAGAACATTTTCTGCATTGAAAGATACGGTCATCACTGTAGCTGCTGTTAATAACCCTACTGTTTTTAAAAGTCTTTTTCTATTCTTCATAACTAATTCCCCCATAATAATTTTTCTAAATGTCCTTTTTGTTTTTCACAAAACTTCTGGAAGATTTCCTCATCACTCTGCATTCCCAGAGTAAAATTGATACAAGAATGGCAAAACAGGTTCACATCACAGTCCTTACATTTTTCCATTCTCCAAGGTCTTAACTTTTCCAATTCCTCTTTCCATGCCGGGTTCTCAATAATTTCTGTAATCGGTGTTTCCAGCAGATTTCCCATAAAAAGATTTTCTAAATTGCTAAGTGGAGCGCAAGGATATACATCTCCGTTTTCACTGATATTTAACTCTTTTTTACCAGGCTGACATAATGCACATCTTAAATGCTGCTTTTCCAATTTCTCTATGTATTCCATTGGTGGAAGTAATTCTCTTTGGTTCTCTTCTCCTCTTCCTGAAGGAGCAAATCTTCGGATCAATGGTTTTACATCTAACTCTTCACATAATTTATAAAAGTCCTGATCATGTCCATAGGTGTATTTTGTTTCCAACATGGAAACAGATACTTTTTCCATTCCAGCTTCTTTTAATTTTTTGATCCCGGCAATCACCCGGTCATAAATCCCTTCTCCTCGCACTTTTGTGCAGCTATAGGAATCAAAACCATCAAGACTAACAGAAACACCATCAACATTCTTTTTAATGATTTCCATAAGCCGGTCATTCAACAGTAACGCATTTGTAGACAAGGTAATTGCACCTTTATAATTTGCTCTTAAATATTCCAATATCTCACAGAAATCAGGACGGATTAACGGTTCCCCACCGGTCAGGTTAATCTGTTCTGGATTTAAAACCACCACCTGATCAATTACCTTTTTCCAATCTTCCGTATTCATGTGATCTACTTCTTCTATGCAGGCAGACGCCACACAATGTTTACATCTTAGATTACACCTATTGGTCAAAGAAAGATATACGATCTGATACGGATAGGTTATCTCATTTTTCATCTGTTCTTCCGAAATATAAAAATGAATCCGGCACAGCTCCTGAAATAACTTATAGGCATTTTTCTTTACCACAGTATCTTCTTCCTCAATGGTAAACTCTCCATTGTTCTCTTCCAGATATTTTTCCAGATACTGAAAATAAGCCTCTGAGGTTTTTACAAAGCCTCCATTTCTGGTGTTACATAAAACAACTCTTTCTTCACGTACTAAAACTTTTGCATTTGGACTTCTCATATACATATCCGGTTCCCTCCTTTACAACTCAATGATAAAGTCTGCATTTTTTTCTGCATCTACTTCATGCGAAAATAAAATAATAATACTCTTCTGTTTCAAGTGTTCTATCATATCATAAAATTCTTTTTTAGAAACACTATCCAGGTTTGATGTAGGTTCGTCAAAAATATATACAGAACGTTCCCTACACACTGTCCGGATAATACCTATTTTCTGCGCCTGCCCGCCTGAAACACTTCCAGTATCAATAAGTTCCGACTCTAATGTACGCCCCATTTCTTCCAAATCTTTATAAAATGATAATAAGGAAATATATTTTTCTACTGGAATAGGGTCGTTTAGAGAAATGTTATTTCTTATGGTGTCACGAAAAATCGGTGGCTTTTGAAAACAAATTCCTATTGTTTCTGTAAGTATTTCCCTGGAAAAATTAGTAATGCTTTTCCCATCTAATAATATCGTTCCTGAAAAGTCATTCCAGATTTTTAACAGGATACCAGCCAGTGTACTTTTTCCTGAACCATTTTTCCCTTTAATCAGATAAATAGAGCCCTTCTCAAGACACATATTCAAATTTTTTCTATATACTTTTACATCTTTATAACTGAAATTTACATCTTTTATTTCAATTTTTGATATATCCATTTGCTTCACCCTACAATCTCATTAATTCGATCCATTGATACTTTTGCCTTCTGGAACTGTCCAATTACAAGCATGATTGAGGACAACGGATTAAACATTCTTTGTGTGTACATAATAATCACTGTCAGCTCTCCAAACTGTACCTGTCCGTTAATCACCATAACACCACTGATTGCCAATACAATCAAAAAAGTAGCGGTACTAATGAGCTGCGGTACTGAACGATTATAGGCCATTAACATATTTTGCTTTAGGATTTCATTTCGCAAAGAAGTTTCATTCCTGCAAAACTTATCTATATAATAATTTCTTCCATTTAAAGCCAGATACTCGTAAAGATTACTCACAAATTCCTTAATCAAACCATTCCCAATATCCATTTTTCCCATTACTTTTCTGGACTGCCCCATGATTTTTTTGTTAAAGAAAATCTGGATAGCAATAAGAATCGGATAAATCAAAAGCATAAACCAAAAGATAACCGGATTAATCTGTATTAAAATTACCGCTGTAATAATCACAGTCACAATTTGTATCAGCAGATCAGAAAGCATACGGGAAGATAACATTTCTATGTTATTAACATCTGCATTCATGCTGGTCATAAATAGATTTGATTTCTTCTCTATTTCCTTCCCATCAACCTGAAACATTGCTTGTATCAGCAATAACTTGATTTTAACAATAAAACCATTTGACATTTTGCAAAACAGATAACTCAATGCCAATGCCACTGTAATAGATACAAGCTGGCATATAGCCATATATGCAACATTAGAAATCACAGCCCCTGGATCTTTTGCCGGAACCGCTTTATCCAGAATATTGGTAATTAACTGAGGATAAATATAGGTCACTATAGCGTCCATAGCTACCAATATAATCCCAAACAGATAACCCCATTTATACTTTCGTATCTGCTCCAAAACAACATTCTTTTTCTTCATAACACACATTCCTTCTCAAATGTTCAACCAGATTATACAGGGTACAAACATCACCTACTTTTATGGTATGATAATCCAACTTCGTAATTTTTAATTCCCTATATATCCCGCTGATAAAATCGTAAAAATTAAAGAAATTCACTCCTGTAATTTGGGAAAGAAATGGATACCTGCTGATTTCGTCAAGGGAAGATGTGCAGCCAAACTCTAACAATCTCCTATGTACTTTTTCCAAAATCATCTGTCCCACTTCATCAGTCTGGAGCTTTCCTACACACTCTAAATCAATTTCTTCTAAAGGATCATCTGTCTTTTCCAGTATGTTTAATGCCTCCTGTATGCTTTTTATATTCGGTGCTGTTTGCATAGCTCTGGCCAGAAGACCTGCCACATAAGCATTTCCCTTTGAAGTCCCCTTAAAAAAATTATATCGTCCAGATTTTCCTGCAACAAATATCGGTGAAATATCCGCCAGAACCTGAACGCTTGCCGCCCTGTCTACAAGAACTTTTTTCTTTGCATCTGGTAATAATTCTCCCACGCCAATCACACTTTTATAAATTGCCGGTATGGTATCCTTTGCATTATTACATTCCGAAGCACAGATAATCTTTCCCTGTTTTTCCAGGTCATTACAAATATCCCTCAATTCCTTTTCCATAGCAGGATCAAGCATTTGTGTTACGGAAAGACTTAAACAAATAAGATCTACCGGTAGTTCCCTGCACTTTTCCAGCGCAGCAAGCAGTAACGAACTGGTCGTTTTTCCTAATTCATTTACAATCTTTATAGGATAAAATTGTGCCTGCTCTGCAAATTGTAAGATACAATCAATGCAGTTGGTTCCATGACCAAAAACATCATCAAAATTTTCCTCTTCAATAACTTCATCTTCTTCTGCACTCTTTTGAAAAGAAAATCCCTGAATTACATGCTCCATGATTTCCTGATTTTGTGTATCTACACCGGAGTCTACAACTACCACTTTGGGACTATACATGGAATCCCTCCAATATATATTTGTACTTTTTATAAATCCGATAAACAATATCTCTTTCATTGCACTGGAAAGCAGAAACAGTATAGTAATCTCCGGTATATGCTTTATTAATCAGTTTACATACCTGGCTGGAACAATTCTGTTTAAATGTACAATCTCCGCACCCTGTCACTGGAATTTCGTTAATCTTATGGAGAGCCTCTAGTTTTTCCGGTTGCAATCCTTTCCAAACATCTCCCAGCCAATAATCCACTTTATCAGCAGCTAATGCGCATGGGTAAATTCCACCATCCGCAGATATATGGAATGTATTTGTTCCACCGTCACAGCCAGTACGTCTTCTGAAGGTTGCCTCTTTAATATTAAACAATAAATACTGCGCTGCTTTTTTATCTTTTTCTATCATGTAATCCATGATTTTTTCGTAGTTTTCATAATATATCTGCATATCTTGTTGGTTCCATGCAGCTCCGGCATCTAATGCAAAAGTTACTACTCCCATATCCATCTGATCCAGATAAATATAATTTTCAGCCATAGCCGGAAGAGTTTCCTTATTGACAGTCATTCTGACCCGGATATATTCACCCTGTTCTTTTAAAAATTTTAAGGTTTCCATTACTTTATCAAAGGAAGACTCACCATTTGGATAAATACGGTTTGTATCATTTGTTGTCCTGTTTCCATCAATGCTTACAGAAATCTGTACCTTACCCTTTATAAAATCATAAATATCCTTTTCAAACACTGTTCCATTTGTTGTCATTGTAAAAATGATATGACCATCATACCGCTCTTTTAAGGTTTCTACAATATACCGAATAACATCAAAATTCAGTAATGGCTCACCACCATGTAAAGCCACATTAATCCGTTTTCCTGCTGCAACAGTTTCATCAAATTTATCGGTAAAATATTTGATTGTCTGTTCTGCTGTTTCCAATGTCATTGTTTTGGGCTGCTTATGTACATAGCAGTATTTACAAGCTAAATTGCATTTTTCGGTTACCCAGAATGTAATATTCATACGGTTTCCCCCTTTCTTATGGAATTAGTATACTTACAAAATCTTACCAAATTATTACACCAGGAAAATATGTATAAATACAAAAGTGTCCCTGCAGGAAGACCTACAGGGACAGGCATTAAATTTTCTTGGTATTTCTACCAATATAATGTTACCACCTCATTACAATAGTTGGGAACATTCAGCTTACAGTCGTAATAACAGTCATCTGGATCACAATACTGGACTTCTGCGTCAAACGTAGCTTCCTGAATTCTTTTTTCCATATCGTGTTCCTCCATCTTACCATATCTTTGTAAAATGTGCATCGCAGTTATCTACTCCTTCATGAGTACAATCATGATAGCAATCACTCGGATCACAATACTGAACTTCTACATCAAAGGTGACTTCCTGGATTTTTTTGTCCATTTTTTCCATATAGCATTCCTCCTCTAATCTACTATTGCTGCATAAATCATAGAATACAGTTTTATATGTTTTCTTTTTAGTGCATTCATAAAACCTTCTTCTACCTTAATGATGTCCAATGTGTATTACAGTGGTTTTCAGTCATTAAGCAATCATAATCGCAGTCATCTGGATTGCAGTATTGAACTTCTACATCAAATAACTCTTCCTGCATTTTCTTTTCAAGCTCTAACATATTCTCCGCCTCCCTTCATTTATATTTTGGTTTATCAGCACTTTTATGCTGTAAATCACCTCATCTACAGATTCCTAAGACGGTCTGTAATACTTTTTTTCTCCCAAAGATAAATTCCTACTTCAGAAGCTATAATAGATATTATCAAATATAGTATTATTACGGTAATTGCTGGAAGTAATGTAAATCTAAAAGCTAAAAACCAGTTGGAAAAACATATTGCCTTGACTACAGTAATACTGATAAATGCAGCAAATATAAAGCCACCGATTGCGGCATAAAAAACATATCCCACACTTTCTCTCATAATCAATTCACGAAGCTGTTTCCTGGTGGCACCTATACTTCTAAATGTTGCTAATTCCCTATTTCTCACGATTAGATTTGTAAAAATAATATTTATAAGATTTACAACTCCAATTACACCTAAAACTCCTCCTATTAACACACATAAAATACGAACTAACATTTTATAGTTTTCGATTTCTGCACGCCTTTGCTCTGTTGTTTCAAATCCTACATCAGGAAATTCTTGTGAGATCTGACTCAATATTCTCTTCACAGCAATAGCATCTTTCTCATCTGCATCAAAAGAATAATTTACCAAATTACCCTCTCCATATAATTCTTTAAACAAATCTTCTCCTAAATAAAACCACGGACCTAAAATAGTACCTCCTCCAGTTGCGTGTCCACCTACTACTCTTTCAGACCTGATAACAACAATCCTAGCCAGCACTTTTACTTTTTTAATCAATTTTCCCGCTTTATATATCTCTATATCTTCCCCTAAGGCAGGCGAATTGTTAAAAAGATTCTCATTTGGAACTCCATTATCATTTTTCATAGAAGCTACAAGAGCATAATTCCCACTTTTTAATTTTTCTTTTATTGTGGCACGATCTTTTTCACCATCCCATATTTCCATTTTGTCAATAAAGTTCTCAGAAATTCCACATACATTACACAATGCTCTCTCATCTTTTGCCAATGTTATTGGACCATAATTAGTTGTTGCTTCATTTGTAACTACTCCGTCAACTTCTATATTGGGACTGTATTGTTGTATATCAATACCTTCACTTCCCCATTCAAAACTTATATCAGCATTATCTACCGTATTCTTATATAATTTTGTTCCATTTTGAACCATAGAATTATCTTCTAATTTCTGTATAGCTTCTTCATTCAGTGCTGCAGAAGATTTGACATATCCTACGCCTGGGTTTAATGCATCTTTAGATGCAACTAAATAATCTCTACGCATCTTAGCATTAACATACTTTTCTTCATCAAAACTATTTGAAATAGTCCATAAAGAGTTCACAAATATAACACTTAGTATAAGGGAAGTAAATACTAAAACTGTTCTTTTTTTATTCCTTTGCAAATTGTTCCTTGCTATATTTCCAATAGAACGAACATCCTTTTCAGCAGTTTTTTTCTTTATCTCTGTGTATTTTGCTGTTTCAATTGCAGAATACTTGGCTGCCTTTCGGGAAGGTCTTCTCATACTCAAAAATACTGTAATCAATACAAAAACGACTGTTAAAACAAAGATAGCCGGGTGTACAGACTGGACAACTGTAAGCTCTTCTTCACTATATTCCCAATTTTTCAAAACAATAGGTAACAGCAGTCCCCCTAACCCATATCCAATCAACAAACCAATCGTAATACCAATACAAGATAGAAAAAGCATCTGTTTTCTCATTAATCTCTTAATCTGTTTGCCGGTCATTCCAATCGTTTTCATCATTCCAAATTCTTGAATATCCTGCATCACACCTATATCAAAAATATTATAAATTAAAAGATATCCACATAGCACAAACAAACATCCGAAAAGAATAATGGAAAGAATAATCCCACTGTTGCTCTCTCCAGCATTACTGATAGGATTTATTGATATTTTTATGAAATCTTTTCCCCGAGCATCCTCTGACTGTCCCCCTAGATCCTTAACATATTCTTCAAGATATTGTTCAACATTGGTTTTATTTTTCATGCAAACACTGGCAAAATAAGTTCCAGCAGTTTCTCCATCTTGTTGATAAGAAACTTGTAGCAAATCTGAATTTTGATTCAAAAATTCTTCTGAAACTATCAAATAACTTGTATTCTTATTAGTTTTATACCAGCCTGATAGTTTCATATTAAACGTATAATCTTTGTCACGCAGAGTAAAGGATACCGGAATTTCAGCTCCTATTTTCGCCTGTGTTCCTAATTCTTCCAATGCTTTATCAGACACAACAATTTCATTTGCTGCCTTTGGTTGCTTTCCTTCTTCTAAATCAAGATAATATAAATCCATTCCTTTTGAATCAAAGTAATCTATTTCAATTGAATGTTTTTTCGTTCCATTCACAAAAGAAATAGGAATTCTACAACCAACTGTTTCAAATAAATTAGAATTATTTACTTCATGAAACTGATCAGTATTCAAATATCGTAATTCCGCATCCCATTTTGCTCCAGATAATTTTAGCTGTGTTTCCTGAATGGATTGCATACCGCCAAATCCAATTTCCAATACGGATGTGAATAAAATGGTCGTTAAGGTAATTGCCAATACAAGAAGAAGATTTCTTTTCCTATGTACTTTCAAATTTCCCTGAACCATTTCTTTGATTATTTTCTTTTCATTACTCATACGATTTTACCATCTCTCAT
>OGPQ01000188.1_pt1 | contig 55829 bp, 48 predicted proteins | sample 1552971 | NCBI WGS metagenome assembly OGPQ01 (sample SAMEA2580232, study PRJEB22360) | human gut metagenome | biome: human gut; feature: human-associated habitat; material: faeces | place: Denmark | collected 2008/2010 | reverse complement strand
TGAATAACTTTGATGTTACACTGCCACAACCTCAAAACGCACTGGCAACAGAGATTATAAAAGACCCTTACAAGTTGGATTTCTTCTCATTGCCAAACAAGTTCAGCGAAATGGACTTGGAGAATAAATTGGCTACAAATATCACTCGCTTCCTCTTGGAATTGGGCAAAGGGTTTGCTTATGTCGGTCGGCAGATGGAACTTGACACGCCAAGTGGCAAGTCATACTTCCCCGACATTGTGTTCTATCATACTCGGCTGAAATGCTATGTGGTGGTGGAACTGAAGATTGTGGATTTTATGCCAGAGTTTATCGGCAAACTGAACTTCTATGTTTCGGCTGCTGACGAGTTGCTTAGAGGTGAGGGAGACAATCCAAGTATTGGTATTCTTCTTTGCAAGGACAAAGATTCGTCTGTGGTAGAATGGTCTCTGCGTGGCATAACTACTCCTTTGGGGGTGGCAAGCTATCAGCTGCAAGAGGTCTATGAACGAACATTGCTTGAAATAAAGCAAGAAGCCTCTGAAAACGAGTAAGAACGTTTGAAATCTGCCACAACTTGTGGAAGATTTTGTCTACCAAGTTGGTGGACGAATAAAACCATGTAACTGGTATGTAACTGAGCCATGATCGGTGAATTAAAATTAAGGATTAAAAATGACAATGACAATAAATAACGAACATAAGAAACTCAATGTCCCAAATCTCAGATTTCCTGAGTTTCAGGGGGAGTGGAAAAAGACAACGATTGGAGACATCGCAGATTTGTACAAAGGTACTGGTATATCCAAAGACCAACTATCTGATGATGGTGAGCCTTGTATTTTATATGGAGAGCTTTACACAAAGTACAAATCGGAAACAATAAGAGAAGTCATAAGCAAAACAAACATAGACAATACCAAATTGGTAAGAAGCAAAGCTAATGACGTAATAATACCTTGCTCTGGTGAAACAGCAGAGGATATCGCAACCGCTCGTTGCGTCCTCAATGGCAATATTCTTTTAGGTGGTGATTTGAACATTATACGCTTGCATGGATATGATGGTGCATTCATGAGCTATCAGTTGAATGGCAGACGCAAGTATGACATCGCCAAAGTTGCGCAAGGTGTGTCTGTAGTGCATCTTTATGGCGAACATTTGAAAGGGGTAAAGACCATCAATCCTTGTTTGGAGGAGCAGAAGAAAATAGCCAAACTTTTGTCACTCCTTGACGAGCGTATAGCGACCCAAAACAAAATCATTGAGGACTTGAAGAAACTAAAGTCTGCGATTATTGATTATGCGATAAGTTCAATTGATGCAGATTTTATAAAATTCAGTTCTTTGTATGAAATAGCTGGTGAGGGTGGAACTCCAACAACTTCAAATGCCAGTTTCTACGATAATGGCAAGATACCATTTATCAAAATTGACGATTTGAAGAAGAAGTATTTGACTGAGAATAAAGACTTTATAACAGAACTTGGTTTGCAAAAATCATCTGCTTGGCTTGTGCCTTCACGTTCCATCCTATTTTCCAATGGTGCTACCATTGGAGAAATCACAATAACCACATATCCAGTTTGTACTAAACAAGGAATATTGGGCATTGTACCAAAATCAAATATTGATGTGGAGTTTTTGTATTACTTCATGTCATCATCTTATTTCAAAAAGGCAATTAGTCGCATAGTAACAGAGGGGACGATGAAAACAGCCTATTTGAAAGATATAAACAACATACGTTGTCCAATACCAACAAAAGGCAAGCAACAGGAGATAGCTCAAATGCCATCCGCTCTAAGTTCCAAGATCGATTTTGAACAAAGTATATTGAAATTATTCTATGCACAGAAACAATACTTATTACGCCAGATGTTTATATAAACATCTGGCGGAGTAGATACTGCTTCTGTTTGTTCAATAGTTCTAATAAATCTGTTTCTGTTTTAATCTTCTGCCCCAATGTGAATAGGCGCTTTCCTATTCGTTGCTGCATTTCAAGAGAGGGAAGAGAAAAAGGTATATTACATAGTCCTTCAAAAGACAAGCATTGTCTTACACTTCCCTCCAATCTCTTTTGTATTTCATAATAGAAATGCTTCGATTCAAAAAAGAAATCAATGTATTCAGGTGCTACGTTTTCTTGGGTTCGGAAGCAAATATACATAGGACTAACGATGCCTTTTTCAAAAGTTGTCAGGCGAGCAATAGAACCAACGTTTATTCGTGCAGGATTAAAGGCAAAGTCGTTCTTTTCTACGATTTTGTAGTTAGAAGTATCTTCGCTTGCAACATTCCTATTTTCAAATTGATCACTCTGCTTTATGAACCCTTGACGATTGCTAACCGACAAGACGTTTTGAATCGCATTGTTTTTATTACGCTTAGAAATCTGCTCAATGACATTGCCTATATGCGAAGTGGTTTTAGTATTAGGCGTATATTCAATTTCAATAATCGCAGACTTTAGTTTCTTCAAGTCCTCAATGATTTTGTTTTGGGTAGCGATTCGCTCGTTTAATAGCGATAACAGATTCCCAATCTTATTTTGTTCTTTGGTTGCTGGAATTTTTAGATTTATATTACGACAAACTTCTTGGTTAAGTTTAGGCATAGTTGTTCCAGTATTGTAAACAGCATAGTTTAGACGTTCAAGTGTTTCAGATAGAAAATTAATATCAAAGCCATTGTGTGGTTGTAAGACATGTGCATGATTATTTACCCATATTTTGCCTTTCGCTATAAACGCTACTCTATAATTTCTATCAATAATGTTTGCTCCATCTTCACTTAATAAGATATATTCACCGTCGAATATGAAGCCATCTATATAATCTATAATTCCAGATGCTCCATAATATGGATATAGTCCTTTTTCACTTTTTCTGTCTTCACTTTTTATTGGTTTTCGTAGACCATCTAAAAAATCGACACATTCTTCCAATTTTTTTTTCTCCCACTCCCCCTGAAACTCAGGAAATCTCAAATGGGGTACATTACGGATAACATTTCCCTTATCTGTTGAATTTGGGACTAAATGGCTTTCTTTTCTCTAATTATTATATAGACCTTTAAAATTAAGGATTACAATGACAACAAAAACAATTAGAGAAATTGCGTTGGCTTGGAAAAGTGACAAGCAACGCTATGTTAAGCAGTCCACATACGCTGCTTATGTGTTAATTCTGGAGAACCACATTCTGCCATCGTTTGGCGATTGTGAGGCTCTGAGTGAGAAACTTGTGCAGGAGTTCGTTTTGCAGAAACTCAATGGCGGTCTAAGCATTAAGACCGTGAAGGACATCCTGATTGTCCTGAAAATGGTGATGAAGTTCGGAGTAAAGAACGAGTGGATGAGCTATTGCGAGTGGGATATCAAGTACCCAACGACAGAGACCAACAAAGAAATTGAGGTACTGACAGTGGCACACCACAAGAAGATTCTCGATTTCATCAAGCAGAACTTCACGTTCCGCAACCTTGGTATCTATATCAGTCTGACCACTGGCTTGCGTATCGGAGAGATTTGCGGTTTGAAATGGTCGGACATCAACACGGACAATGGTACGATTGTAGTGAACCGCACCATTGAGCGCATCTACATGGTGGAGGGTGAACGCAAGCACACGGAGTTGGTCATCAATACACCAAAGACCAAGAACTCATGCCGTGAGATACCGATGAACAAGGAACTGTTGGCTATGGTAAAACCTTTGAAAAAGGTGGTAAACACAGACTTCTATGTACTGACCAATGAGGAAAAACCGACTGAGCCTCGTACCTACCGCAACTATTACCATCGGTTGATGGCGCGTCTCGACATACCTCGGCTGAAATATCACGGACTGCGCCACAGCTTTGCCACACGCTGCATTGAAAGCTACTGCGACTACAAGACGGTAAGCGTACTGCTCGGTCATGCCAACATCACAACAACCCTTAATCTCTATGTTCACCCGAACATGGAACAGAAGAAAAAGTGCATCACCAAGATGTTCAAGTCTCTTGGAAAATAGGGAAGAAAAGTAGCATAGGCTATAAAAGACAAAAGGATGAGGTGACTCCACATCACCCCATCCTCAGCTTACTTGTCTATGTGTGATGCGACAAGATAGACAATCGAAATGCAACACTTTGATTTTATGTTTTTTTATAAGTAACAGAGCAACAAAAAATTGCTCAGCAATTTGCTATGTCAGAAGAGATATACGATCCATCGATATGGATTTGATTTTCACCCACTAAGTATTCCAATGCTTCATCCACGTACTCGGAAGGAAGCAGGATGTTGCGCAGTTCGGTGATGAAGTGCGGTTTGTGGTCGCCAAGCAGCTGGCGTATGGCCTGCTTGGCTTTCTCGAATTCCTGTTTTCTTGTTTTGTTGCTGGTGTATTGTTCCAGGCAGACATCACACTGGTGGCAGTCCTCGCGGCTTGCCTCGCCAAAGTATGCCAGCAACTGTCTGGAACGGCAGATGTAATCTTCCTGTGCATAGTGCAGGATTCCTTCTATTCGCCGTACGTATTGCTCGCGTCTCTGTTCCCATACTTCTTGTGGTATGAGAACCTTCTCGCCATCTATTCTGTCTCTTGTGTATGTGATATAAGGAGTCTTGCGCCTTGGCACGAATTTGACGATATGGCGTGCTGCGAAGTTCTTGAGTACGACATATACCTGTTCTGTGCTGGTATCAGCCTGATGGGCTATCAGGCTCTCATCGATATATACGAAGTCGGTGAACAGCCCGCCGTAGGTACGCAGCAGAGCCGTCACAATGGCCTCCTCTTTGGGAGAGAGGTTGTCGAGCAAATACAGATCGTTTCTGTTCAGGCAGAACATGAGACGTGCCTTTCCGTCGGGATTGTCCTCGTAGTGTATGTAGCCACTACGTTCCAGAATTCTGAGTGCAGAGTCCACCCTGACAGGAAAAAACTTGTAGATATAGCTGAACTTTTCTATATTGAACTCGAATGTTCTTCCATTTCCGCTGCCAACGCCTATCTGGAAGAAGTAGGCCAGATGCTCGTAAACATCCCTGATCAGGTCTTTTGGCGGGAATGTGTCGTCGATGCGTTTCCTGAGCTTTCGCTCATCGCTGGGGTCGTAGAGCAATACGGCATAAGCCTTATTGCCGTCTCGGCCAGCGCGTCCAGCCTCCTGGAAATATGCTTCCAATGAGTCGGGACAGTCGATATGGATAACCATCCTTACATCAGGTTTGTCGATACCCATACCGAAGGCATTGGTAGCCACGATGACTCTCACCTCGTCCTGTTGCCAGGCTTTTTGGCGCTCATCTTTTACAGATGGCAGGAGTCCTGCATGATAGAAGGTGCTCTTGATGCCATTCTGGTTGAGCAGGGTGGCAATCTCCTTGGTACGTTTCCGGCTTCTGGCATAGACGATGGCAGAGCCTTCTGTGCATCTCAGGATGTGCACCATCTCGTTGATCTTGTCGCCTACGGTGCGTACGATATATGCCAGGTTCTTGCGCTCAAAACTCATTTTGAACACATTCTTCTTCTCGAAATGCAGTTTTTCCTGTATGTCGTTGACAACGTCTGGTGTAGCCGTAGCGGTAAGGGCAAGGATAGGGGTGTTGGGTTTCATATCCCTGATGCTGGCAATATTCAGGTAGGAAGGACGGAAATCGTAGCCCCACTGGCTGATACAGTGGGCTTCATCTACAGTGATGAAACTCACCGGTATATGGCGCAGTTTGGTTTGGAAAATCTCGGAGGCGAGTCGTTCGGGTGATACATACAGAATCTTGATACCACCAAAGATACAGTTTTCGAGAATCTGTATCACCTCGCTTCTCGATTTGTCGGCATGGATGGCGGCAGCCTGTATGCCGCGCTCCTTGAGGTGCTGTACCTGGTCTTTCATCAAGGCTATCAGAGGTGTGATGACGATGCACACACCCTCCTGTGCAAGTGCAGGAACCTGAAACGTGATAGACTTTCCTCCACCTGTAGGCATCAAACCCAAAGTATCCTTTCCGGAGGCAATGCTTTCGATGATATCGCGCTGTATGCCACGGAAGTCGGAAAATCCCCAGTAAGTATGTAATATCTCCTGAAATTTATCCATGGGTTGATAGGGTATGAGATCTTGTGTCTATTCAGTTTTCATTGGGTCGTATGTCTTCTATCTGCAGTTGTACCTGATTTTTCTTGAAGACATTCTCCTCGATGGTATATGCTATGTCGAAACTGCGCTTGCTCTTGATGTATCGGGCAGACGCACTCTGTCCAAAGGCAATTCCATTGACCACATTGCTCGACTTGGAGTCTACCAGTTCCAACTTGATGTGTTCCTGCTCGCGTCCCACCACCTTGCTTGTGCCATAGTCGTACACACGATGGGTGCAGAATACTGGCTTCTGGTTGCAGGGACCAAAGGGTGAGAAGCGTTTCAGGTCGTTGTGGAGGTGCTTGGTGATATCCTTAAAGTCGACGACAGCGTCTATGTTCAGGATAGCCTCGGTTTGTTCGGGCGAGATGTGTTCTTCCACATATTTCTGGAAACGGTTTCTGAACTCCTTGACATGTTCCCATTTCAGGGTGAGTCCGGCAGCATAGGTATGTCCGCCAAAGTTGACCAACAGGTCGCGGCAGCTCTTGATGGCAGAGTAAACGTCAAATCCTGTCACACTGCGGGCAGAGCCGGTAGCCATGTCGCCTTCTTTTGTGAGTACCACGGTGGGGCGGAAATAGATTTCGGTCAGTCGTGATGCCACGATGCCTATCACGCCTTTCTTCCATCCTTCGTCGTAGAGGACGATGCTGGAGTTGTGCTTCTGGCTTTCCAGTCTCGACACAATGCCGTTGGCTTCTTCGGTCATCTGCTTGTCAATGTCCTTGCGCTGTTCGTTGTATTCATTGATATGTTTTGCCATGCGCAGGGCTGTGGCAAAATCGCGCTCCACCAAGAGGTCAACACTCAGTTTGCCGTTTTCCATTCGTCCGGAGGCATTGATGCGTGGTCCTATCTTGAAGACGATATCACTCATGGATATTTCACGTCCGTTGAGTCCGCAGATATCGATGATAGATTTCAGGCCTATGCTGGGATTGGAGTTGAGTAGCTTCAGACCATGGAAAGCCAGGATGCGGTTCTCGTCTACTACCGGTACGATGTCGGCAGCAATGCTGACGGCACAGAAATCGAGCAGGGGAATGAGTCGTGAGAAAGGTATTCCGTTGTCCTTGGCAAAAGCCTGCATGAATTTGAAGCCTACGCCACATCCACAAAGATGCTTGAAAGGGAAAGGGTCGTCTGGTTGCTTGGGGTTGAGTATGGCCACGGCCGGTGGCATCACCTCGTCGGGCACGTGGTGATCACAGATAATGAAATCGATGCCAAGAGTCTTGGCATACTCTATTTCCTTGACTGCCTTGATGCCGCAGTCGAGGATAATAATCAGTTTGACACCTGTTTCGTGGGCATAGTCTATTCCCTTCTTGCTTACTCCATACCCCTCGTCGTAGCGATCGGGTATGTAGTATTCTATATTGGAATAGAACTGCTGCAGAAACTTGTATACCAAGGCAACAGCCGTGCATCCGTCTACATCGTAGTCTCCATAGACCAAGATGCGTTCCTTCCGTCCCATGGCATCATTCAGTCGGTCGACAGCCACATCCATATCCTTCATCAGGAAGGGATTGATGAGGTCGGCCAGCTGTGGTCTGAAGAATCTCTTTGCAGCCGATTCTGTGGTGATGCCTCGCTGGATAAGAAGCTGACCAAGGATAGGGCTGACATTGAGCTTATCGCCTAATTCTTTAGCCGTTTTTTGCTGTTCTGGTGTCGGTGCTTCATAATTCCATTTAAAATGCATTTTATTGTTTTTTATTTTCTGGCTGTAAAGTTACGAAAATATTATGACAATAAGAAATGTTTTAGATGAAAATAATAAAATAAGGGGCTGCAAAGTATTTTTGCAGCCCCTTACGGTATGTTTGTTGATTGTTTTTAGATGCCGAGCTTTTTGCGGATATCCTTAGGAATGGCATTCTTGTTAACCATGAAATCCATGGTCTTGTAAGCTACGAAAGCCTTGGTCATGTACCAGGTTCCCTTGTAGTCGCCATACTCGCCCCAAGAGTTCTTTACCATATAGTACTCTTTGCCGTTCTGATCCTTGGCGATACCATAGATGTGCATGCCGTGGTCGTCGGTAGTCTCCCAGTTGTCGAAAGCATCCTGACGCATCTTCTGTGTAGGAACGATTTCAGGAGCATTCACGCCGAGTGAGTCGAGCTTTACGTTCTTCTCGCTCTTTGAGAGCTTGAACCAGCGGTCGGCATCGGTGCCAGCCATAGAGCGTACCTTCTTAACATCGTAGGCGATACCTAAGCCCTTGCGTGTGAAACCATCTTCGGTCACGTCGCCACCCCATGCTACAGTGTAACCATTATTAACGGCGTTGTCGATGATCTTGCAGAGGTCTTCCATAGGCACGTTGTAGCTCAAAGGCCAGCGCCAGTTGTCCTGTACCTCAACAGCAAACTTGCTCCACATTGGGTGGTGAGTATAGCTGGTGATGGTAACATAATCGTCAAGATTGATGCCGAGGCTCTTGCAGAAAGTCTCAGGAGTGTACTGCTTGCCCTCGTATGTGAACTTCTCAGGAGTTTCGCCGATATAAGAGTCGATGATGCCCTGCAAGCCGCTCTTCCATGCAGTAGAAATCTTCTTGGCCTTGCTCTTGGCTACAGCCTCTACGTAAGGAGTCATGACATCGAAGAACTCGCCGAAGTTGGCAAGTGAGTCACCGGTCAATGTGCCTGGTGCAGGCATGGCGTTCTCAGGAACGATGCCATAGTGCTGCAAAGCATAGAGTACATCGTAGGCGCTGCCACCCTGTGAGAAACTAACGTCTCCGTGCATACGGACTGCCATAGTGGCACGATCCATATAAGTTTTGTTGGCTACGTACATCTCGCTGAGGTCGTATGTCTTGCCAGTCTTTTTCAGAATCTCGCTCTCAAAGAAACTGAGGGTAGAGTATGCCCAGCACGTACCGCTACGGTTCTGATCCTTGATGCTTGTAATAGGGTTCTGCTTTACCACTGTAAATACAGGCTTGTTCTTAGCGATGGCAGCTGAGTCCTTCGCTGTCTTTGCGCTTGCACCTGTGGCAACCAAAGCCATCATGGCAGCGACAATCAATGTCTTCTTCATTAACTTTTCTCTTTTTAAATTATTAATAATGTTGTATTCTTTCTCTTTAGGTTGGGGCATCTGAGAACTTCTTACTCTTTGCCCATGAACTCCTCCACATCCTTAGGGTGGTAGGGGATTCGGTCTTTACCGATAAATCGGCAGCCATCCTTGGTGATGAGCACATCGTCCTCGATGCGGATTCCTCCGAAGTCCTTGTATGTTTCCAACTTGTCGAAGTTGAGGAACTCTGCGCAGTGCCCCTTTGCCTTCCAGTCGTCGATGAGTGCTGGAATAAAGTATATGCCCGGTTCGTCTGTTACGACAAAGCCTTCCTGCAGGCGTCGTCCCATGCGCAGACAGTTGGTACCAAACTGTTCCAGGTTAGGACGAACCTCCTCGTCGAAGCCTACGTTTATTTGGTCAAGGTTCTCCATGTCGTGTACATCCATACCCATCATGTGACCTAAGCCGTGGGGCAGGAACATGGCATGAGCTCCGGCTCTTACTGCCTCTTCGGTATCGCCCTTGGCAAGTCCCATTTCCTTCAGTTTATCAAGCATCAGTCGGCATACAGCAAAGTGTACGTCTGCATATTTTACGCCAGGCTTGGCAACCTCGAGTGTATAGTCATGACAGGCTTCCACGATAGAGTAAATCTCCAGCTGGCGCTGTGTGAACTTACCGCTTACAGGCATGGTGCGTGTATTGTCAGAACAATAGTTGTTGATGGTTTCTGCACCTGCATCGCAAAGAGCCAAGCGGCCTTCCTGCAGTATGTTCATGGATGGATTGCCATGCATGATTTCACCGTGCTGGGTAAAGATGGTTGGGAAACTGACCATGGCACCATACGAGTTGGCAATGCCGTCGACTTGTCCTGCTACATATTTCTCTGTCAGCCCCGGACGGGTAAGTCGCATGGCTGTGGTGTGCATCTTGTAACCGATGACAGCAGCACGCTCCAGTTCCTCAATCTCTTCTGCCGACTTGGTAGATCTCATCTTCACTACAGCCTGAATGAGAGTAAGCGATGCTTCCTCTTTCTGCTGGTTAGGATGAATGCCGAGCAGATCGAATATCTGCAACTTGATGTCCCATCTGTAAGGAGGGAGGAAGTGTATCTTGCGCTTCTTCGACATGGCGTTGTTGCAGATGGTCTTCAGCGACTTCATTGGAGCCGTGTTCTGGATTCCCACTTGTTCAGCCATATCGTGCACACTGTCTACGCTTCCGTACCAAACGATGTCTTCAATGTCTATGTCGTCGCCAATGAGTGTCTCGATGTCATTGTCTACATCTATCACACCAACCAATCCGTCTCGGTTTTGTCCGAAGTAATACAGGAACGAAGAGTCTTGTCGAAAAGGTGCATACCCGTTATTAGGGAAATTGCAAGGCGATTCGTTGTTGCCAAAAATAATGATGACGCCACTTCCTACCAGTTCTTTCAACTCTTTGCGGCGCTTGATATAAGTATCCTTGCTAAACATCTTTTAGAATTTTACTTTAATTTGCTGCAAAGTTAGTAATTATTTCCCTAAAAATGCTTATCTTTGCAATCAAAAGCGTATATTTAGTGTGAATTTATAAAATATTAATAGATTCGGACTACATTTTGTTGCAAAACGGATAAAAAATAGAAACGGATAGTAGGTTATGAACTTAAGACTTAGTGCAGGTTTGGTGTTGGAAGGCGGCGGTATGCGTGGTGTGTTTACCAGTGGTGTGCTGGATGCCTTTATGAAGTATGATTTGTATTTCCCCTTCACGGTGGCAGTGTCGGCTGGGGCTTGTAACGGAATGTCGTATATGAGCCGTCAGCCACGTCGTGCACGTATTTCCAATATTGATTATTTGGCCCGCTATCAGTATATTGGCCTGCACCATCTGGTGACTCAGGGGTGTATTTTCGACAGGAAACTGCTTTACGACAAGTTTCCCAATCAACTGTTGCCCTTTGATTTTGATACCTACTTCAAGTATGCCGACCGTTTTGAGATGGTTACCACCAACTGTCTGACAGGAAAGGCCATGTATATGTCAGAGAATCATGACCGACAGCGTGCGCTCGACATTGTACGTGCCTCCAGCAGCCTGCCTTTTGTGAGCAAGATAGTAAGGGTGGATGGTATCCCGATGCTGGATGGTGGTATAGCCGACAGTATTCCGGTACTGCGTGCCATAGAGAAGGGATATGAGCACAATGTGGTGGTGCTGACGCGCAACAAAGGATGGCGTGATGACGGGAAGGACAGAAAGATACCTTATTTATATAAGAACTATCCGCGTCTGCGTGTGGCGTTGAGTCATCGTCATAAGACATATAATGAGCAGATACAGCTGATAGACGACCTGGAGGCTGCGGGCAAGATAACCTGCATACGTCCCTTGCGGCCATTGGAAGTGGGACGTATCGAAAAGGATACCGACAAGCTGGAGCGCCTGTACGAAGAAGGCTTCGCTCTGGGCGAAGCCTTCTGTAAGGAGCATCTTTGATATGCTTGTTTTATTTATAGTACTTGCGAAAGTTCTGTTGTTTATACCTCTTCTACATACTTGGGGCTTTCGCCGTACTTGTTGGTTCCTGGTTTTGAATCCAAGCAGCAGAAGACGAATACTACGATACTTAGCAGTCCGCTGATGATAAACAAAAGAGAACCGGCCATAATGTTCATAGAGGTGCTGTTGCTCATGTTTTCAATGATTTCCTGGCTCAGCATGTCAGGAGTTTCTATCAGTTCAAAGATATTGATGTCCATGCTGAGAATGCCATAGATAATGGCAACAAGACCAATCATGCTGATAATGAAGGGTATGCCAACAAACCATCCGCTACGGCCTGTGTCATGCAGACGGCGGAAAGTCAGTGACAAGGATAAAATGGTAATGGCAAGGCTGACGAGGTTGGAGATGATGACACCCGCTGTTCCCATATAGCCGACAGGAGTCATGATGAGGTTGATGATGAATATACCTAATATGGCCCACCAAAACTCGGAGCGGCGTGCTCTGCCTTTGAATGTTACGATCTTTTTGCATGCTGTTGAGCATGCCTCAATAAATCCCATCTGGGGTTTTTCTGCATAATTAGCCATAATAAAAGTGGTTTAATAGTTAATAATTTATGTTGATTTTCTCTATTCTTCTCCCAACAGGTCGGGGCGCAGTCGTCTGGTACGCTCCATAGCCTGGTCGAATTCCCATTGTCTTACCTTTGCTTCGTTTCCGCTCAAGAGGATCTCGGGTACTTTCCATCCCTTGTAGTCGGCAGGTCGGGTATAGATAGGGGCAGCGAGGATGTCGTCCTGGAAACAGTCAGACAATGCACTCTGCTCGTCGCTGATCACACCTGGTATGAGTCGTATCACGGCATCAGATATGATGGCAGCTGCCAGTTCGCCTCCTGTCAGCACATAGTCGCCTACGGAAATCTCTCTGGTGATGAGGTGGTCGCGCACACGCTGGTCGATACCTTTGTAATGTCCACACAGAATGATGAGATTGCCTTGCATCGACATCTCGTTGGCTATCTTCTGGTTGAAGGTCTCTCCATCAGGCGACACATAGATGACATCATCGTAGTCGCGTTCAGCCTTCAGGGCAGAGATGCAACGGTCGATAGGTTCACACTGCATCACCATGCCGGCGCTTCCACCGTATGGATAGTCGTCTACACGTTTCCATTTGTCGAGTGTATAGTCTCTCAGGTTGTGCAGATGAATCTCTGCCAGTCCTTTCTTCTGTGCACGGGCCAGGATGGATTCTCCGAAAAATCCCTCCAGCATTTCGGGTAATACTGTAATGATGTCTATTCTCATAATGTCTGCAAAGTTAATCATTCTACAGGAAAGAAGCAAATGTTTGGCAGATTATTTGCCGAAAAAAAGAGGCGCACAAGTATTTTGCTACTTGCACGTCTCTCTCTTTATTTGTTATTTACTCTGTATTTTCTCTCTTTATGCGCAGTTCAAACCTTTGCCTCTGAGCAATGCCTCGCCATAGTTGTTCATGGCTGACATATAGTTTGCAACGATACACTTTACCAAATTCATAATCTTTGTTTTCATAATTGTTATCCTTTCTTTTTTTTGCGTTAATACTGCGGGCTCAATTGTGTGTGAGATTTTACTTGCCCATTTCCATTTTGTTGTTTACATGGATTGCCTGTGCTACCATAGCACCTACAACCAATAAAATCATTACTGTAATCATAGTCTTTTCCTTTCTTTTTAGGAGGCTCCCTTTGAGCCTCGGTTTAACATTATCCTTTAAAACAATCTTACCTTTTCAAGTGCAAAGGTAATGCCATTTTATTGAATATCCGTCACAAAGACATGACAAAGATATGAAAATGTGCGATTTTTTGATACATGTCAAGATGGTGGCACTTTTTGCCATTCAGTGCCATGGTATTTGACTTCTGTCAATATTTTGGGGTGTTTGTTGCCTGTCATGCTTTACAGTGCTTCGTCGTCAGGACGCTGAAAGGCAGCCTTGGCTTTCAGTTTGGGAAGATGTTTCTTCTTTCTGAGCCATGCTGCCTTTCGTGCTTCGTACTGTTCGCGATGACGTTCCAGGAAATTGTCTGCCATGCTTACAATATATTTACTTCTATATTTATATACCTTATTATATATAATGTCTATTCTTTGAACTTGCTGTAGATAACCTTTATCTGTATGGGACTTGCGGGTTTGCCCTCACTGTCGGTGGAGTTGTCACCCCTGAACAGTCGGGTAGTGGTGAGTCCCATGTCGTGGGTTATCTTACTTACATACTGGTAGTTGTCGCGTGTCACGTAGCTGATGCTTACGGGCAGAAGCGCCACTTTGTTCCAGTTGGCTGTTCGCTTAGCCACAGGCACCTTGTACATCTCGGTAATCAGATTGCCGATATTGCTGAAGGTGTAGGCGTTCTTTGGTGTAGAGGTGCTGCTCGAGTTGAAGGCTGCCGTGTAAGAGGTACGGTAGTTAGTAATGTTGCCATGCTCGAAGAAGCTTGTCAGACTATCAACCGGTATCATCAGAATGTTGGCAGGTGTGGCGAATGTGTATTCGTCGTCACTTTCCTGGTTGTTCATTCTTGGGAATGTAACCGAAGCCAAAGCCAAAGTGTCGTTCTCATGTCCTCGCATAATATCTTCAACAGGAAGTGTGGCTGTGGTGTAGATGCCAGCTGGTGACTTAAGATAGGTGCAGTCGGTTTGGGTCAGCATATTGTTGATGCTGTTCTGATCGCTCTCTATGTAGTTGGTCTGCAGTACTTCCTGTGTGCTGAAGAAGGGGTAAGAATAGTTTCTCTTCTCAGTACTGTCGCGCAGACCGTCATACGACTTGATGTTCTTCCAGCGTTCCCAACAGAATACCAGCTGCATGATGTTTACCTTGGCTACGTTTCCGATACCCGCCTCATGCTTGATATAGAAGCCCGGACATACGTTGTGAACAAACTGATAGTTGTTCTTGAAGTATTCAGGATGATCCTTACGCATGGTCATCAGATAAGCACCATAGTTGTCGTACCGGGTGCCGTCCTTGGCAATATAGGGCTTGTTGAGGTAAATCTTGAAGTATTTGTTCTTCAGCGTATAGGTGGCAGAAGCTTTGTAGCTGTTAGCTGTGTTGACATATCCCTTGGCTATAGGGTCGAAGTCAGAGTAGTAATTCTGACCTTCCTCCATAGGCTTGCTCATCTCGTAAGCCGTCACCTTCATCGGTGCAAGGGTATCGCCGTACGAACTCTCGTAGTTTACGAGCAGATAGCATGAATCGGCAGTCACCTTTCCTCCCTTGTACACTCCGTTTTCGTATTCTCCACCATGGGCGTAGCGAATATAGTCAAGTGTGTCGAGTTCGAAAGAGGCGAGGGTAGAGAACTGTGCCATGTAGTTGCCTGTGACATAGTTGCCAGTCTCAGGGTCCTTTACCATTCCTATGATGCCATTGCTGTTGTTGCTGAGCACCGAACCTGTAGCGGCCGATTCTGTTATCACATTGTAGCGTGCGTCGGATATGTTGAGCCCGTCTACTCTGTTGGTGACAGACTGGCCTATAGAGTCTGTTGTGTCATCGCATGATGCCATAAAGAGGGCAGCGATGGCCAGTGTGGTTATCTTAAATAGTTTCATTATCCTTGAAATAATATCTTTGATTTTGTTATTCGTCGGGACAAACCTCGTTGATGAAGTTCTTGTAGGCTTCAGTATAGTCATCACCAGGGAATGTCATCACAGGCTTCTCCTTCTCGGCAGCATACTGAAGCAGTACTTCCGAAACGTTGGCTTCTCCCTCAATGACACCGTCGCTGTAGTCGATAGCCAGTTTGCCCAACTCGGTGAAGTCGAATGGAGTCTTGTATCCTTCGAGCAGTTCCGACTTGGCCTCGCGGAAGTCAACACAGTTAGAGAAGTTGTCGCCCAACTGTCCCTTCAGCTCATTGGTGTAAAGAGCCGAGATGACCTTTGTGTTGGCGAAGGAAGGCTCTTCAGCAAAAGCCGTCTTGATGTACAGTGGAGCCACAGCGCTCATCCATCCCTGACAGATGATGACGTCGGGCTGCCAGCGTAGCTTCTTCACAGTCTCGAGCACGCCTCTTGCAAAGAAGATGGCGCGTTCGCCATTATCTGTATACTCCTGACCAGTTTCGTCGGTACCCATCTGGCGATTGTTGAAATAGTCGTCGTTATCGATGAAGTATATCTGCTGGCGTGTGACAGGGATAGAGGCCACCTTGATGATCAAAGGGTGGTCTGTATCGTCGATGATAAGATTCATTCCAGACAGGCGAATGACTTCGTGCAACTGGCCGCGGCGCTCGTTGATAGTGCCCCATTTGGGCATGAATGTGCGAATCTCGAAGCCTGCTTCCTGCATCTTCTGAGGTAACTCACGTCCCATTACTGACATGTGGCTTTCTGCCACGTAGGGGTCAATCTCCTGATTGATGAATAATACTTTCTTTGCCATAGTTATAATTTTATTCTTACGAATTAGGTGCAAAGATACAAAAAAAACTTCAAATTAAGCCAACTTTTTGTCGAAAACAAGAAAAAGAACCGCTTTATTGGCATATTTTTATAATATTTCTTTCTTATTTAAGAAAAAAGTTGTTATTTTGCACCCCGAAAACAAATTTAGCAATGAAAGTATTCGATAAGATTGTTGACCTCCAGAATGAACTCTTCGCAGTTCGCAAGGAGGGTAAGGAAATCGGTCTTGTACCAACTATGGGAGCGCTTCATGAGGGTCACGCCTCTCTCGTCAAGCGTAGTGTGAATGAGAATGGCGTGACAGTAGTCTCGGTTTTCCTGAACCCTACTCAGTTTAACGATCAGGGTGACCTGGATCGTTATCCTCGTACACTCGAAGCCGACTGCAAGCTTTTGGAGGCTTGTGGTGCTGATTATGTGTTCGCACCATCAGTCAAGGAGATGTATCCTACACCCGATGAGCGTCATTTCGAGTTTCCACCTGTATCTACAGTCATGGAGGGTGCGCGTCGTCCTGGCCATTTCAATGGTGTGTGCCAGGTGGTAAGCCGCCTGTTCTATATTGTACGTCCTACCCGTGCTTATTTCGGTGAGAAGGACTGGCAGCAGATAGCTGTCATCAAGCAACTCGTGAAGTACATCGGGGCTGATGTACAGATTGTGGAGTGTCCTATTGTCCGTGATGAGGACGGATTGGCAAAGAGTAGCCGCAACACTTTGCTTACAGCTGATGAGCGTGCTATAGCTCCAGCTATCTATAAGGCTCTGAAGGAGAGTGTGGAATATGCCAAGAGCCATACGGTGAAGGAGACTCACGACAAGGTTGTGGCTGACATCAACGCCATAGAAGGACTGGAAGTAGAGTATTTTGAGATTGTAGACGGCGACAGCCTGAAGGATGTGGATTCATGGGAAGCGAGCGACTACGTAGTGGGTTGTATCACAGTATATTGTGGTAAGACTCCTATCCGTCTCATCGACCATATCAGATATAAAGGATAAACGATTGTTAAACAAACCGATATTATGCAGATAGAAGTATTGAAGGCTAAGCTCCATTGTGTGACGGTGACAGAGGCCAACCTCAACTATATGGGCAGCATCACGATAGATGAAGACCTGATGGATGCCGCGGGGCTGATAGCGGGCGAGAAGGTTCAGATAGTGGACAACAACAATGGTGAGCGTCTCGAGACCTATATTATAAAAGGTGAGCGCGGAAGCGGTTGCATCTGTCTCAATGGTGCCGCAGCCCGTAAGGTGCAGGTGGGTGATACTGTTATCATCATCGCCTATGCGCTGATGGACTTTGAGGAGGCTAAGACCTATGAGCCTACAGTGGTGTTCCCCAAAGCGGGCAACAAACTGTAAACGAAGGAACAAACATATTGGATAAAACGATAAGACACACCGGGCGGGAGAGGTATAAAACACTCTCAGGTCGGTGTGTCTGTGTTTTTCATCACTTGCTTTCTTTCTCTTCCTTTCGGTTAGCCCAAAGGAATGAGAAGCATAAACTAAAGAGTATTGCCAACATAGATATTGTCTTTTACTTGGTTTATATTTATATTTATTTTTTCTTTGTTTCTTTACCTTTTTACTTTTTTACCTTCCTACTTTTTTACCTTTCTATAAGGTACCAAAGGTTCTGCAGGAAGATAATTGTCAGAACGAGGAACAGGAACAGGTAAAATCTTTCCCGTCGGAAGAAGTCAGCGAGGGTGAACCGTGCCTTTATGTGCTCGTTCAGATAGTTGCGATAATCTCGTATCATGGCACAACCGATGATGATGCCTGATATGAGTATGGACGCTCCGATGATGAGCAGTACAGACTCTGTTGTTGTTGCTGCATATAGTTCTTTCATGGCGCAAAATTAGTATTTTTCGTTGAAACAGGGTGTCGCATTCCTCAACTTTTGTGTCGCATTCCTATCAAAAAGGTGTCGCATTCGTAGGAATGCGACACCTTTTTGAGGATTTTTTTATGTTTTTTGTTCGAAAACAGAAATAGTATTTCTTATTCGCTCAACTTTTGCAAAGGGGAAATTTCTATGATTTATCTTCTTTCTATGAATGTATTTCTCGCCAGACGGTAGGAGTGCAGCCCTCTTTGGCTTTGAAAACGCGATAGAGATGAGTGCGCGAAGAGAAGCCACATTCTGCGGAAACGATGTCGTTGCTGTAGTCGGGACATTCTGTCATCATCTGCTTGGCTGCATTGAATCGTATCTCGCTGAGCCATATTCTGAAGGTGGATTTCAGGCACTGGTCGAAGTAGATACTCAGTTCGTTTTTCGAGATGTGGAGTGTACTTGATAGTGTCAGCATATTGGCAGCGCTGTCTTTGTAACCCATGTTGGCACACCACCTGTCAAGACTTTCCTGGATGAATTTCCTTCTTTCTTCTGGCAGTTGGGGTGTATTGTCGATATCATCCATCTCGTTGTCATTGGACTCTTCTGTCTTTTCTTCTGACTTTGCTTTTTTCCTCTTTGCGTTCGCCTTGATGGCTTCTTCCTGTTCTTCTTCTTTGTCCAACAGTTCTTCGGTAGGAGTGTAGCTGCTGCCGAGTGCCACAAAGTTGAGGTTGAAGAAGAGAAGGGCGAGCAGGGCAAAAGGTCCTGCGATGAACAACAATGTGTTGGAGAGGATAGCGAAAGGCATGATGAGGGCAGCCAAAAACAGGATGACCACGCTGGAACGGGCATATCTCACATAGGGGAGCATATCGGATGCCGCCATTGTTTCGAGCATGTTCTTGCGCTTAATCATTTCCTGCACAATCATATATATGCAGTACACCACATTTCCGAAATAGAGTGCCAGCATGACGTAGAGCCACTTGCCGATGTACAGACCCTGATTGAGGTAGGAACTTAGAGCAAAGATGGCGATAATGGCGATATAGATGACTGAGCATACAAAGTGGAACTTCCTTCTGTTGGCATGGGTTGCCTCTATGTTATAGATACCCATGGAGATGAGGGTGAAGCAGGGGGTATAGATCAGGATGTTGATTATTGCACCCAAGTTGGTGTCTGTCGCCCTGAATCCGAAAAACATCTGTATGAAATATTGCAATGCCAAGCCTATCATGGCGATTAATATCATTCCACGCGAACGCTCGTATCGCTTGTTCTTCCAGCTCACGTGAAGATGGGTCACAGCCAAGATGAAAGCGTTGATGAGCATGAAGATTAAACATGCAAATTGAAGTAGGTATAATGGGTTCATTGGTTTTTATTTTTTACTTTTTCAATGCAAAAGTATAATAAAAATCTCAAAAACGGACCCTTTTCTTTGAAAAAAAATGATAAAAAACAGAAAAACGGGCAGAACCATGAGTTCTGCCCGTTTATGATGAAAAGCTTTTTGCTTCTTAGCCTTTAGAATGTATAATTCTATGTTTCTTGGAATTACTCGATAACTACGAGGGCATCCTCTTCGAGAACAGCCTGACCTGGTTTCACGCAGATGGCGGTTACCTTGCCGTCCTTCTCAGCCTCGATGTTGTTCTGCATCTTCATAGCCTCGAGAACGACAACTGTATCGCCAGCTTTTACTTCCTGACCAACAGCCACCTCGATGCTGGTGATGGTACCTGGCAGAGGAGCCTTTACAGCATTGGCTGTATTCACGTTGGCAGCAGGAGTAGCCTCTGCATCATCCGATGCGGCTGGCTGACCGAGCACTACTTTCTTCTTCTCAGGCTCAGCTTCCTGTTCCATTTCCACCTTGTAAGCTTCGCCGTTCACGTTCACGCTTGCGATGTTTCCCTCTACAGCGTCAATCTGAACCTTATACTCTTTTCCGTCGATTGTATATTTAAACTCTTTCATTTCTGTTACTTTATGGTTTAGCTGTTAAACTCAGGAACTTGGCATTCCACATAGTCTGTCGTGGCTGTATGGTGATGATGCCCGGCTCCTTGTCGTGTACATTATTGCCCTGATACTCGTAGAGTGCCATGGCAATGGCAGCATAAATATTTTTGTCCATTTAATATAATGTTTAATTATTAATGTTTAATGTTTAATTGTTAGTGCTAAATGTACACAAAGTAAACATTAAGCACTAAACATTAAACATCATCTCATTACATTGGCATACAACCATGCTTCTTGGCAGGCAGGTTCTGACGCTTGGTAGCGAGCTGAGCCAAACCGCGGCAGATGCGGAAACGAGTATTGCGTGGCTCAATGACGTCATCGATATAGCCATACTGAGCAGCCTGATATGGATTAGCAAACTTGTCTGTATACTCCTGCTCCTTCTCTGCCAGGAATGCCTTCACGTCCTCGCCGGCTTCCTTCTTAGCCTTGGCTTCCTTGCCACAGAGAACGGCAACGGCACCGCTGGCACCCATTACGGCAATCTCTGATGATGGCCAAGCGAAGTTCAGGTCGGCACGCAACTGCTTGCAGCCCATCACGATGTGGCTACCACCATAGCTCTTACGCAATGTGATAGTGATCTTTGGCACGGTAGCCTCGCCGTAAGCGTAGAGCAACTGTGCACCATGAAGGATGACAGCATTGTACTCCTGACCTGTACCTGGCAAGAAGCCTGGTACGTCTACGAGAGATACGATAGGGATATTGAAAGCATCGCAGAAACGTACGAAGCGGGCTGCCTTACGGCTGGCATTCACATCGAGTACGCCAGCGTATGCTGATGGCTGGTTGGCAACGATACCTACACTCTGACCATTGAAGCGGGCGAAACCTGTGATGATGTTCTTGGCAAACTTAGGCTGAACCTCGAAGAACTCGCCGTTGTCGGTTACAGCGCCAATCACCTTATACATATCGTATGCCTGGTTAGGATCCTCTGGGATAATCTCGTTCAGAGAATCGTCCATGCGGTCGATAGGGTCGGTGCACTCTACACGTGGAGCCTCCTCTGTGTTGTTGCTTGGGATGTAAGAGAGCAGGCTCTTGATCATTTCGATAGCCTCTTCCTCTGTCTTGGCAGCGAAGTGGGTTACACCACTCTTGGTAGCGTGAACCGAAGCACCACCGAGGTGCTCTGCATCGATATCCTCACCTGTTACGGTCTTAACCACCTTAGGACCTGTCAGGAACATGTAAGATGTCTGCTCCTTCATGATGATGAAGTCGGTCAAAGCTGGAGAGTAAACGGCACCACCGGCGCAAGGCCCCATGATAGCTGAGATCTGTGGGATAACACCTGAAGCAAGGATGTTGCGCTCGAAGATCTCGCCATAGCCGGCGAGTGCGCAGATACCTTCCTGAATACGTGCACCACCAGAGTCGTTCATACAGATAACAGGTGCACCCATGGTCATCGCCATATCCATCACCTTGCATATCTTCTGTGCCATAGTCTCAGAAAGCGAACCACCATTTACGGTGAAGTCCTGAGCATATACATATACCAGGCGGCCAGCGATAGTAGCACTACCAGCAACCACACCGTCGCCAAGATACTGCTTCTTCTCCATACCGAAGTTAGTGCAACGGTGCAACTTGAACATGTCATACTCCTCGAAGCTGCCGGCATCTACCAGCATTTCGATACGCTCACGAGCTGTATATTTGCCACGTGCATGCTGCTTCTCGATGGCTTTCTCGCCACCGCCAAGACGAGCCTGTTCGCGCTTGGCGATCAGCTCCTTAATCTTTTCTATTTGTTTGCTCATAATTAATTATTATGTATAGTTTTCTTTTCTTTTATAGTGGATGTAGGCGACAGATGCGCACAAATCGGTGGCAAAGATACGAAAAAAACCGCAGATAGCACGCTATCTACGGTTAAATATTTAGAATTCTATTAAAATACGTCCATTTATCTGTCTTCCTGTCAGATAGTTGGGCACGGCATACTGCTGATTGGTCACATCTGTCACCCAGTAGTAGCTGTTCACATTGTCGATTCCGAAGAGGTTGAGACAGTCTACACCCAGCCATATATCTTTGAGGAACGATTTCTTTGTTCGCTTGGTGTTGTCGTAGAGCAGGTAGCTCATACCGATGTCTGCTCTTCGGTATGAGGTGGCCCTGAAGGTGTTGGTCTCCAGTTCGCGGTGAGGAGCCGAGAAAGGCAGTCCGTCGGCGAAGGCCAACTTGAGTGACATGCGCCATCGGTCACTTCCTGGGAAGTAGTCGGTGAAGAAGAGGTTCATGGCGTACCGCTGGTCGGTAGGCAATGGGATGGACTTGCCGCCCAACTTCATCTTGGTATTCATGATGGAAAGGCTGATCCAAGAGTCGGTGCCTGGCACGAACTCGCCGTAGAGTTTGAGGTCGAGTCCGGCTGCATGTCCGCTTGCCTCATTGTTACCGTAGTAGGTCACCTTCACGTTGTTGACAGAATAGGGCACCAGATTGCTCAATGCCTTGTAGTAGGCTTCTGCCGAGAACTTGAATCGCTGGTTGCCCATGCGGAACCGGTAGTCGTAGCCTGCTATGAAGTGGATGCTTCGCTGGCTCTTTATCTTCTGGTTGAGTGAGGCAATGGTCATTCCGTTGACGGTAGAGGTGTCTCTCAGTTCCTTGAAGAATGGTGCCTGATAGTATAGACCTGCTGCCAGACGGATGGTGGTGTTCTCGCTATAGGCCGGAATGATGCCCAGCGAGATGCGTGGACTGAGGATGGTTTCCTTGTTAAAGCTCCATTGGCTCAGGCGTACACCATAGTTGAGGGTGAAATGTGTATGTCCTCCCTTGCTGGCAAAGCGGTAGGTGTCTTGCAGATATGCCTCTATGCGGTGGGCGTCGAGGGTGTTGCGGGCTTTGAGCGAGTAGATCATCATCAGGTCTGTTCCTGTATGTGGCACGCTGTAGCCGGCGCTGTCGCGCATTTCGTATTCCACAGAGTTCTCCGATATGTGTTCTTTCTTATAGGTGAAGGCTGCTTCCATCTCGTGGTGCTGCGCCTTGTGTCTGAACATCAGCTTGGCACTCAGTACACGGGCTGTCAGATAGTTGCGTGCATGCTCAAAGTAGGTGCCAACACCCAGATTCTCACTCGTCTCGGTCTGGTCGAGCCAGTACTGGCTCTGAATGTCGTATTTCTCCTGTTCCTTGGTATAGAAGGCACTTCCTATCAGCGACAGGTTGGTCTTCGTACCGAAGTTGCGCGTGATGCCAAGAGTTCCGAAGTAGGTGATGAAGCGGTCTTTCTCGTGTCCGTCAAAATACACCTTGAAACTCTTCACATTCTCCATCGTTCCAAAGGTGGTCTCTCTGTTTTCGGGCTCAAAGTCGTAATGGTTGTCGGATATGTAGCCTATGAGGTCGAGTTTCCATCTCTTGTTGGGAGTATAACTCAGATAGGTCTGGTAGTCGAGGTATTTGGGCTTGTACTCACCCTTGGTTTCCATCGATCCGAGCAGGTATGAGTTGGTCTTGTATCTCACGCTGTTGAGCCACGACAGTTTCTTGGTTCCCAATCCTATATAGGCATCAGCGCCCAGCATACTGGCAGCCAGACTTCCTTCTACAATCTGTTTCTTGCCTGCCTTGGGCTTCAGGGTCTTGTAGGTGATATCGAGGGCCGAGCTCATCTTGTCTCCATATTTGGCAGCATAGCCTCCTGTAGAGAAGCCTATCTTGTCTACCATATAGGGGTTGATGACCGAAAGACCCTCTTGCTGTCCGCTTCGTACCAGGAACGGACGGAACACTTCCACATTATTAATATATACAGAGTTCTCGTCGAAAGCACCGCCTCGCACATTGTATTGTGATGACAGTTCGCTGTGGGTGCTCACACCTGCCTGTTGCTGGATGAGGTTCTCCACAGCATTGCCACTGGCAGAAGGTGCCATCTTGGCATCTTTGGTCTTCAGTTCCTGGGTCTGACTGGTCTGAATCTTCTCGCCTGTCACCTGCACCTCGTCTATCATATTATCTTCGGTATGCAGCACTATCTGCAGGGTCTGTTTTCCCCTTGGACGTCGCAGCACACGGGTCTTTGTCTTATAGCCTATCATCGAGAACTTCACCACCACACTGTCTGCCGACATGAGTTGCATGGAGAATTCACCCTTGAGTGATGTGAAGGCTATCTTGCCTTGCTTGGCTACCGACACAGTAGCCAGTTCCACGGGGTTCATGTCCTGGTCGGTCACTCTTCCCTGGAGCGTAAAACTTTGAGCCACAGCCTGTATGGCGGCGACTGTCATTATCGTGAATATTAGAAAGAAACGTTTCATTATTCATAAAACGCAGAAAAAGACTTTTTATTATGATGCGTGTCTCGTATTTTTTTCGTAATTTTGCAGCCAGATTTCAGAATAGGTATTACAACAGTAAGAAATTCGTTATTATTATGTCAACAATTATTTATCCGTCACCTATATTTGGTCCCGTCAACTCCCGTCGTTTAGGAGTATCGTTGGGCATCAACCTCATGCCTTCCGACGGCAAGGTATGTTCTTTCGACTGTCTGTATTGCGAGTGTGGCTTCAATGCCGACTTCCGTCCTCACAAGAAGCGCCCCACACGTGAGGAAGTACGCACAGCCCTTGAGCAGGTACTGGCACAGCGCAAGGCCAACAGCGAACCCCTCGACGACATGACCTTTGCTGGTAATGGCGAACCTACAGGGCATCCCGATTTCCTGGGCATCATCAAGGATACCATAGCGCTGCGCGACAAGTATTTTCCCAAGGTGCAGGTGTCGGTACTGAGCAATGCCACCTATATCTATAAGCCTGAGGTGCGGGAGGCTCTTATGTTGGTGGAGAACAACATCCTGAAGCTTGATACCGTGGATATGGACTATATCCGCAAGGTGGACCGTCCGCAGCAGCCTGCTTACGATGTGGAGGATGTCATCCGTTATCTCAAGATGTTTGATGGACATGTTATCATCCAGACCATGTTTATGCATGGCGACGGAACCGACAATGTGAGCGAATACTATGTGGCACCCTGGTTGGAGGCAGTCAAGGACATCCAGCCAGAAAAGGTAATGGTCTACACCATCGACCGCGAAACTCCCGACAAGCTTTTGGCAAAGGCTACTCACGAAGAACTCGATGCCATCAAGGCACGTGTGGAGGCGTTGGGTATCAAGTGTACAGCCAGCTATTAATCAGTATACATATACGATGAAAGCAAAAAGCAATATTCTGATTATTAGCGATATGTGTGGTTATGGCAAGGTGTCGGCAGCTGTGCAGATGCCCATCCTTTCCTATATGGGTCACGATGTGTTCAATCTGCCCACCATGTTGATCAGCAACACCTTTCCTTATGGCAAGTATGCCGTGATGGAAAGTACTTCGTATATGAAGGACGCCATGCAGAAGTGGGACGAGTTGGGAATTCATTTTGATGCCATCACCACAGGCTTCCTTGCCTCTGAGGAGCAAGCCAAGATGGTGGCGCATTACTGTCGTGAACAGGCAGAGCAGGGGACGGAGATATTTGTGGACCCAGTGATGGGCGACTATGGTCGCCTTTATTCTGGAGCCAACGAGGGTACCGTGCGGTGCATGCGGGAAATGCTGGGTGTGGCTCATCTTTGCTTTCCCAACTATACCGAGGCCTGTCTTTTGGCAGATGTGCCTTATAAGGAGGAGGGAATGACCGAAGCTGAGGCTTATGTCCTTGTCGACAAGTTGCGGGCATTTGGCTCGCAGTCGGTTCTCATCACTACTTGCATTGTCGACCAGCAACATGCCGTGGTGGGTTACAATCACTTTAACAATGAGCATTTTCTGCTTCCTTACGAGGAAATACCGGTACAGTTTCCTGGTACGGGCGATATTTTTTCGAGCATCATTGTAGGAAGGTTGAGAGACGGAGACAGTCTTCGTCATGCCACCCGCACTGCCATGGATATTCTGCGAAACTGGATTGACATCAATAAAGATAATGAGGACAAGAACCGTGGCATTCCCGTAGAGCGCCATCTTTCCGACTTGTAACGTAAACTATTATTCTGTGCAGATAGTTTTTGCTGCTGTGTAGACAGAATAGTATTGTGATTCGCGCGCTATATATATATAATAAGGTGTAGATCTTTCGTTGGGTTCAATACATTATTGAACCCTGCAAAAGTTAGGTGCGTTGCAAAATGCAATCGTTTGCATGGCAAAAAGGGGAAAATCTTTGGTCTTTTGGATCATTTTCTGGTATTTACTATAATTTTGTATCAGTAAATGAAAACAAGACCAGATGTCCGGATAAATACATTCGAATAGTTTTTAGCAGTGTTTTTTAAAGGTAATATAATAAATTATTACTGTCCGCTAAACATTCAGACCTAAAATTTGATTTGTTGATTTGCCGGACAGCCGACTATATTCATGTATATCCACACGTCTACAGGAGAAAAAACTGTCTATTGAGTCGTAATCAGGCAAATTGGGGGACTTTTCAATCAACATAACGCTACCAACAGCAAAAGTTTTACCGGACAGCTGTTGTATTTACTTGATTATAGGGCTTATACATGACAAATAACAGCAAAATCAAGGACTAATGTCCATTTAGCGGACAACAATAATAATAAATTAGGTTTTTGATATAACATAGGAACGTTTTTCGTAAAGTCAAATGAGCAGAGTAAAGCTTACTTTCACTCTGGCATGACGAGAAATGGTGCGCTTATGCGACGTTTCGGAAATTTGGTTTGTCGTGAGACAAACCTTTTTTTGTTCTTTCATTAAATACAAATAGATGAAAGGGCATTCTAAGTCAGCTGTGTATGTGTATACTTATACAGTATAATTATGCGATAATTGCTAAAAAATAATTATATAACTATGAAAAAGTCGTCGGTTAACTGGAAAAATAATTTTTCCCAACTGGGTGATTTTTTCAACTCAACTAAGCTAATTGTATTCCTGAATATTTATTCATGAGTCTCCCTTGCTGTTGTTGCTTATACAGTTGCCTGAAGACAGCGGCGAGTTGCCGTCGAAAAAGTTTGATTCTCGGAAGTGTGTATCTTTTCACTCGAGAAAAGTGTTGATAGTGATGAGGGAGGGGGATAAATAAAATAGCCTCGGGATTGCCGAGGCTATTGAGTGGATATGGTTTGTTGTTATTTTGCAGATTCAAATTCGCGGAGGAAGCGGGTATCGTTCTCAGAGAAGAGACGAAGGTCGCTGACGCGATATTTCAGGTTGGTGATGCGCTCTACACCCATGCCGAAGGCATAGCCGGTATAGACATTGCTGTCAATGCCGCATGCATCAAGGTCGTGAGGATCTACCATACCGCATCCTAAAATCTCTACCCAACCGGTATGCTTGCAGAAGTTGCATCCCTTACCGCCACAGATGTTGCATGAGATGTCCATCTCGGCACTTGGCTCGGTGAAAGGGAAGTAACTTGGACGCAAACGTATCTTGGTGTCTGCACCGAACATTTCGCGGGCAAAGGTAAGAAGCACCTGCTTCAAGTCGGTAAAACTTACATTCTTGTCAACATACAAGCCTTCTACCTGATGGAAGAAGCAGTGGGCACGGGCGCTGATGGCCTCGTTGCGATATACTCGACCTGGGCAAAGTACACGGATAGGAGGCTCGTGAGTTTCCATATAATGAGCCTCGTCGCCAGAGGTATGGCTGCGCAGGAGGATGTTCTTGGTGACATCATTGAGATCGCTCTGCTCGATGAAGAAGGTGTCTTGCATATCGCGGGCAGGATGGTCGGCTGCAAAGTTAAGCATGGTGAACACGTGCTTGTCGTCATCAACCTCAGGTCCGTGATAGAGTGTGAAGCCCATACGAGAGAAGATGTCTATGATTTGATTCTTGACAATCGTAAGAGGATGGCGGGTTCCCAATGCTACAGGGTAGGCTGTACGGGTCAAATCGATGTCGTCACTTGAGGCTTCAGCCTCTTCGAGCTGCTCCTTCAAACCGTTGATCTTGTTTTGGGCAACCTGCTTCAACTCGTTGATCTTAACGCCAATAGCCTTTTTCTGATCGGCAGCCACTGTACGGAAGTCTGCCATAAGGGCATTGATTTCGCCCTTCTTACTTAGGTACTTGATGCGAAGCTGCTCCACCTCTTCGGCATTCTTTGCTGTCAGTGAGCTGACTTCCTTCAAGAGTCCTTCTATTTTCTCTAATAACATATTTCTAACTTAATTAAGTCTAATTTGTGTGCAAAGATAACATTTTTCGGTTGAAATATGAAATATCTCAAAAGAAATGTGTACTTTTGCATGCAAAAATTTGAGAAAAACAGGTTGGTTTATGAAAAAACTTTCTTTTATTGCCGTCTTCATGGCGGCACTGACCATCATTGGATTTTCTGCAACAGGGTGTTCTGACAAAAAACCGGCAGCTGTTGCAGATTCCGCAAATACTGACACCTTAGTGGCAGACACACAGGCTATGGACTCTACTGAGGCTCTGATAGAGGAAACTCCTATGCCCAAGGCGGCTGATGAGTTGTTTGATGACTTTATCTTTAATTTTGCCGCCAATCGAAAGCTTCAGTTGAAACGTGTACACTTTCCTCTGCCTGTCTACAGACACGACAAGGTGGTGAAGACCATTGACAAGCGTCATTGGAGAATGGAGCATTTCTTTATGCGACAGGATTACTATACGCTGATATTTGACAACCAGCGTCAGATGAATCTTGTAAAGGACACAACTATCGATCATGTGGTGGTAGAGAAAGTGTTCTTCAGAACGAAGACGGTGCAGCAGTTCCTGTTCAATCGTATCAATGGTCAATGGATGATGACTTCGATTAATTACAAGCCGATGTATGCCAATATGAATGCCAGCTTCCTGAAGTTTTATGGATCTTTTGCTTCGGATTCCACCTTCCAGTCGCAGCATCTGCACAATCCTGTGAAGTTTGTTGGTCCTGATCCTGATGATGACTTCAGTACGATGACGGGTGATATCGAACCGGAAACATGGCCTGCCTTTGCTCCCAAGTTGCCTAACGGGATGATATACAATATCATTTACGGACAGAAATATACGGAGAGCAGTCAGAAGATATTTGTTATCAGAGGTATTGCGAACGGTATGGAAACTCAGCTTACTTTCCGTCGTGTGAAGGGCAAGTGGTTGCTGATGAAGCTGAATATGTAGTAGAGAATACACCTCTTTATATATAATAAGGTATATAGAAATGAAAGATATAAGAAATTACAGCTTGTTGGGGCACAACACATTTGGTATTGATGCCTGTTGCCGTCGATTTGTGGAGTATGCCTCTGTTGAAGAGGCTCGGCAGATAGTCGCCTCCTTGAGTGAGACTGATGAGCCCTTGCTTCTTTTGGGCGGTGGCAGCAACCTGTTGCTTACACAGGATTATCCTGGCACCGTGCTTCACTCAGCCATTCTTGGAGTTCGTGTTGTAGCCGAAGAGGGCGACAAGGTGTTCTTGGAATGTGGCAGCGGTGAGGTGTTTGATGATGTGGTGGCTTATGCCGTCAAGCATGGATACCATGGAGCAGAAAATCTTTCGCTTATTCCAGGTGAGGTGGGTGCCAGTGCTGTACAGAATATTGGCGCCTACGGAGCAGAGGCCAAGGATATTATATATAAGGTGGAAGCGGTGGAGGTTGCCACAGGAAAAGTGGTGTGGCTGTCGAACGAAGACTGCGGATATGGTTACCGACAGAGTAGATTCAAGCACGAGTGGCACAATAAGTATCTTATCACGCACGTGGTATATGAGCTTTCGCGTACTTTCGTTCCTTCGCTCGAATATGGCAATATCAATTCCGCTCTGGCAGCCAAAGGTATAGAAAACCCTACAGCAGAAGAGTTGCGCCAGGTGATTATAGAAATACGCCGAGCCAAACTGCCCGATCCTGATGTGCAGGGCAATGCCGGCAGTTTCTTTATGAATCCTATTGTAGGCAAGGGTAAGTATGACGAGTTGGCTGCCCTGTATCCGGGAATGCCTCATTACACCATAGATGCCGAGCATGAGAAGATACCGGCAGGATGGATGATTGACCAGTGTGGCTGGAAAGGTAAGAGCCTTGGACGTGCCGGAGTGCACGACAAACAGGCACTGGTGTTGGTAAACCGTGGCGGAGCTACGGGAGCGGAAGTGGTGACGCTTTGTCGTACGGTACAAAAGGATGTGAAGAACAAGTTCGGTATAGACATCTATCCCGAAGTGAATATATTCTGAAGAATACACAAATAAGATATGTTGAAGGTAACACTATTAGGAACGGGTACCTCGGGTGGGGTGCCTGCTTTGGGCTGTGAGTGTGACGTGTGTCGCAGTACTGATCCTAAGGACAAGAGACTGCGGAGTGCTGCCATGATAGAGACAGAGAGCACCCGGCTGTTGATAGATGCCGGTCCGGATATCAGGCAGCAGATGCTCAGAGTGCCTTTCAGAAAAATAGATGGGTTGCTGATTACCCATAAACACTATGACCATGTAGGGGGAATAGACGACCTGCGTCCTTTCTGCAAATATGGTGATATCAATATCTATGGTGACAAGGGTGTGACGAAATCGTTGCCTGTTACTATGCCATATTGTTTTCCTGCCTCTTCTAAAGAACTGTATCCTGGTGCTCCCAAACTGCAGTTGCATACCATCGAGCCCCATCATATATATAAAATAGGTGATATAGAATGGATGCCTGTCAAAGTGATGCACGACAAAATGCCTATCCTCGGATTTCGTTTTGGCAAGTTTGCTTATATCACGGATATGAAAACTATACCTGACGAGGAACTGCCTTACCTGAAAGGCTTGGAAGTGCTCGTTGTCAATGCCTTGAGATTCGATAAACCGCATCACAGTCATCAACTGGTGGACGATGCCATCCGCTTTGCGATAAGGATAGGAGCCGAGAAAGTGTACTTTACCCACATGACGCATGATATAGGCTTACATGATGCTGCCAACAAACGGCTGCCGAAAGGTTTCCAGTTTGGTTATGATGGACAGGTAATTGAACTGTAAGGAAGATGCAAGGAAAAAGCGCTAAAAGTGTTAAAAAAAGGCTGTTGCCGAGCACGTGAAAAACTTTAACTTTTGTTAGCAGTTTATAAGTAGCTGATTGTTAGCGGTTTACAAAATAGTTACAAAAAGGCCCTAAAAAAAGTCACAAAAAAAAGAACAACGTATTAAAAAAATACTTACCTTTGCATCGTTTTAATAAACAAATGATTGTTTTACAGATTTAAAAAGCAAAGAAAATGAAGAAATTAGTTTTGATGTTCGTAGCTATTGCAGCTATCTCTTTCGCATCTTGCGGTGGTAACACAAAGTCAAATGCAAACTCTGCAGATTCAGTTGATACAACAGCTGTTGATTCAGCTGATACTGTAGCTACTGTTGACTCAGCTGCTACTGATTCAGTTGCAAAGTAATTAAGTATTAGTATACTTAACGAACGAAAAATGAGAGAAACACCGCTGGACCTATGGTCTGGCGGCTTTTTCGTTTATATACACCAAACTTTTTTTATGATAGACACAAGTGCATTTCAAGGCAAAAAGGCTGCTTATTATACTTTAGGTTGTAAACTTAACTTTTCGGAAACCTCTACTTTTGGAAAAATGCTCGAAGACATGGGCGTGATAACTGCCCAAAAGGGAGAGCGTGCAGACATCTGTTTGATCAATACCTGCTCGGTGACAGAAGTTGCCGATCATAAATGCCGTCAGGCTATACACCGTATGGTGCGACAGAATCCTGGCGCTTTTGTTATTGTTACGGGTTGCTATGCGCAGCTTGAATCGGAGAACGTAAGTAAGATAGAAGGTGTTGACCTGGTATTGGGTGCTAATGAGAAGGCGCATCTGTTGCAGTATCTCAGCGATGCCTGGGCACAGAAGTTCGCTTTTGAGTCAGGACTGGAAGAAGTTGGTGTGAATGCGCTGCATGAACATCACAGCGTGAAGACCAAGGAAATCAAGACTTTTCAGCCTTCCTGTTCGCGTGGTAACCGTACACGCTATTTTCTGAAGGTGCAGGACGGCTGTAACTATTATTGTACCTACTGTACGATTCCTTTTGCACGAGGCAACTCGCGCAACCCAAGTATTGCTTCGTTGGTTGAGCAGGCTGGGCAGGCTGCAAGCGAAGGAGGAAAGGAAATCGTGATTACTGGTGTCAACATTGGTGACTTCGGACAGACTACCCATGAGCGTTTTCTTGACTTGGTAAAGGCGCTCGACCAGGTGACTGGTATTCAGCGTTATCGTATATCAAGTCTGGAACCAGACTTGTGTGACGACGACTTGATAGCTTATTGTGCTGAGAGCCGTGCCTTCATGCCGCATTTTCATATCCCCTTGCAGAGCGGTAGCGACGAGGTGCTGAAGCTGATGCACCGCCGTTACGACAAGGCTCTCTTTGCCCATAAGGTAAACCTTATCAAGGAGAAGATGCCCGATGCCTTTATTGGTGTGGATGTGATGGTGGGCTGTCGTGGCGAGACTCCAGAGTGTTTTGAGGAATGCTATGAATTCCTGAAGAGTCTGCCTGTCACACAGCTTCATGTGTTCCCATATTCGGAACGACCAGGTACTGCAGCTCTGCGTATCCCTTATGTGGTAAGCGACAAGGAGAAAAAGTTGCGCTCTAAGCGTCTGCTCGAACTGAGTGAAGAGAAAACCCAGGCTTTTTATGCCCAGTATATAGGAACGGAGGCAGAGGTACTCTTTGAGAAAGCGCCACGTGGCAAGGCCATGCATGGCTTTACCAAGAACTATGTACGTGTGGAACTGTCGCCGGCTTTGGCAAAGGAAGAGTATGACAACCAGCTTATCAAGGTTCGTCTGGGAGATTTTAATTATGATAAGAAAGCCCTTAAGGCTGTGATCCTTTAGCGATGAACTATTACAACGACTTTGGCTCCTGGATACGTACTCAGTTTCCCTTCAGAGTGCAAAAGATATCTATAGACGCTGGGTTTTCCTGTCCTAACAGGGACGGGAGAATATCCAGTGGCGGTTGTACCTATTGTGACAACCGGACTTTCAACCCAAGCTACTGCAATCGCAAAAAGACAATCACAGAACAGTTGGAAGAAGGCAAGCGCTTCTTTGGCAGGAAATATCCTGATATGAAGTATCTGGCTTACTTCCAAGCTTATACCAACACTTATGCCTCGTTAGAAGAGCTTCGCAGAATGTATGAGGAAGCACTTCGGGTAGAGGATATAGTGGGAATAGTCATCGGGACGCGTCCAGACTGCGTGAGCGAGGAGTTGCTGGATTACTTGGCAGAGTTGAACAAACGCACCTTTGTACTGGTGGAGTATGGCATAGAAACTGCTAATGATGAAACTCTCTTGCGAATTAATCGCGGTCATGACTTTGCCTGCAGCAGAAAGGCGGTGGAGCAGACGCATGTCCGGGGAATATTGACAGGAGGACATATTATTATCGGTCTTCCCGGCGAGGATGCTGAGGAGAGTCTGCGTCAGGCTCCTATTATATCTTCGTTGCCTCTTGACATACTGAAAATACATCAGATGCAGGTTATCAAGGGCACCCGTCTTGCTCAACAGTATGCAGAGCATCCTTTCCATGTATATACGGTAGAAGAGTATATAGAAGTCATAGTGGGGTATATTAAGCTTCTAAGAAAAGATCTGGTGCTCGAACGTTTTGTGAGTCAGTCGCCAGCAGAACTGCTGATTGCTCCCAAGTGGGGACTGAAGAACTATGAGTTTACCAATTTGCTCAACAACAGATTGAAGCAGGAAATGGAACGTTTTCGTTAAGTCAAATGAGCAGAGTAAAGCTTGCTTTCCCTCTGCCATGACGAGAAAAGGTGCGCGTAAGCGAACGTTTTCGTTAAGTCAAATGAGCAGCGTAAAGCTTGCTTTTCCTCTGCCATGACGAGAAAAGGTGCGCGTAAGCGAACGTTTTCGTTAAGTCAAATGAGCAGAGTAAAGCTTGCTTTTCCTCTGCCATGACGAGAAAAGGTGCGCATAGGCGAACGTTTATCATTATAAAAACTTAATTATTCGGCACAGATAAGCTGTTTGTGCTTAATAATTTGTATCTTTGTCGGTTGATATGGCAAAGGTAGCAATCGTTATATTGAATTGGAACGGACAGAAGATGTTGGCAAAATATCTTTCTGGCGTTGTGGAGTATTCCAGACAGGATGCAGAGGTATGGGTGGCTGACAATAGTTCCACCGATGGCTCTATGCATCTGTTGGAGACACAGTATCCACAGGTGAAGACTATAGTTCTGGAGCAGAACTTTGGTTTTGCGGAAGGTTACAACCAGGCCCTGAAGCAGATAGAGGCTGAGTATTATGTACTGTTGAACAGCGATGTGGAAGTGACACATCATTGGCTGACTCCGCTCATCGAGTTTATGGACAGTCATCCGCAGGTGGCAGCCTGTCAGCCAAAACTGTTGGCAGAATACGATAAGGACAGCTTTGAATATGCTGGTGCCTGTGGTGGCTTTTTGGACAAATATGGTTATCCTTTCTGCAGGGGGCGTATCTTTGAGACTGTGGAGAGGGACAACGGACAGTATGATTACCAGCAGGAAGTGTTGTGGGCTACAGGTGCCTGCATGATGATACGTGCCAAGGACTATTGGGATGCCGGAGCACTTGACGGTCGTTTCTTCGCACACAATGAAGAGATAGATTTGTGCTGGCGCCTGCGTCTGATGGGGCGCAAGATATACTGTATACCAGAGAGTGAAGTATATCATGTCGGTGGTGGTACGTTGCCAAAAAGCAATCCTATGAAGACATTCCTTAACTTCAGAAACAATCTGACTATGCTTTACAAGAATCTGGATGACAGGGATCTGCAGCATGTGATGTTCATTAGATGGTTTCTGGACTATCTGGCTGCATTCGAGATGTTGATTCTGAAAAGAAACTTGGGCGACTTCAAAGCTATATTCAAGGCGCGAAGGGCTTTCAAAGTCTGGCGTAAGGATTTTGATGAAGACCGCCAGCGAATTCAGTCGGGTAGGGTTGAAGGTGTTGTCCCGCAAGTGTATGAAGGTTCGATATTGTGGCAGTACTATGCCAAGGGGAAAAAAGTCTTCTCGAAATTGAACTTCTGACATTCCTGTGGCTTAACTTTCGAAAATCGATAAACAAACTACAAAATAAAATCTAAGATGAAGAAAAAACTATTCATGTTGCTGGCTGCGTTTCTTTGTTTAGGAGCGCAAGCTCAGGCGCCGGTCCATGTGACGGTGACCAATCCTTCAAAAGAGGCACGTAAGGATGTGCCTGTGGTTATTGATATCCGTCAGTGGGGAGATGTCAAAAAGGCTGTAGTAACAGTAGACGGCAAGGAGGTGCCTTCGCAGTTGGATGACATCGACCGTGACTGTGTGAACGATGAGTTATGCTTTCTTGTCGACCTTGATAAGAAGGAAACCAAGGAGGTAAGCGTGCAGTTATTGCAGGAAGGTGACCAGACTGCCTATCCTGCCCGTACCTTTGCCGAACTGGTATTGCCAAGCCGAAATAAAAAACTGGCTAAAAATGCGCAGGATATCTATATGCGCAGTATCTCATTTGACAAGAAGACCAAGGATCCTTACCATTATGTCCACTCCCATGGCGTCTGTTTTGAAAGCGAATTGGTAGCCATGCGTGTGTACTTCGACCATCGACAGACTATCGACCTATATGGCAAGGTGAACAAGGGACTGGTGATTCGTAATACGCAGTTCTATCCTTCTGAGGAACAGTTGAAGGGTGGCTCGGGTGATGACTGCCTGTGGGTGGGCAATACCTATGGCTTGGGTGCCCTCCGTGGCTGGGATGGAGAGAACCAAGTATTGCTGACCAATGTAATGTACCAAGAACAGAGAGTTATCTCGGAAGGTCCTGTAAGAGCCATTGTTGAGGTAGTAGACAATGGCTGGACACCAGCTCCAGGACTCAAACCTGTCAATGCCATCATACGTTATACCATCTATGCGGGGCATCGTGATTTTGATGTCGACGTGTTCTTTAACAAAGATGTGTCGGATTATCAGTTTGCCACAGGATTGATCAATGTGAAAGGTTCCAGCGAATATACTGACGGCAAGGGCTTAAGAGGCTGCTATGGCAGTGACTGGCCAACGGGCAAGGATGACGGCAAGCACAAACTGGAGACAGTGGGCTTGGGTATCTATGTGCCGCAGGCTGCGCTGGTGAAAGAGATGCCTGCCAATAAAGACTGCTACACACAGGTGGTTCGTCCTTCAGGCAATAAGCTGAGTTACAAGCTGGCTTATACCAGCGCCAATGAGACCTATGGCTTCAAGGGTGAGAAAGAGTGGTATCGATGGTTGAAAGACTGGAAGAAACTGAACGAAGAACCTGTGCGAGTGTATTATAAAATACGATAATGACTACACAAAAGGGCAATAATGAGCAAAAATACACCAAAATTGTTCATTATTGTTCTTTTTGTTTAAAAATATTAGTAAAAACACTTTGTTTTTATCACATTTTTTAGTATTTTTGCACACGTAATGTTAATAGATAGCGACAAAGTGAAAAATATTTTTAAATATATGGCATTCATGGCGGTGACGCTTCTTCTTTGTTCGGCTTGTGAACTCAAGTTTAAGCCGAATGAGGAAGCAGAGGCTGCTGTACTTTCCGTACAGCGCTATGATCGTCTGGAAAGTCGTTATCTGACAACAGGAGATTTCTCTGCCTTGCAGCAGATGAATACCGATTATCCGATAGAAACACGTACGTTGATAGAGAAGATGCTTCAGTTGGGCACAATTACTGATGCCAATATCAGCAATCGGTTTCTGATGTTCTATCAGGACTCTACTCTGCAGGCGCTTATAGCCGATGCAGAGGCTGAGTATGCCAATATGGATGATATCAACCAGCAGTTGAAGGAATCGTTTGAACGTCTGAACGCCTGGATGCCAGAGTTGCAGCAGCCTTCTTTCTATGCACAGATAGGAGCGCTCGACCAGAGTATCGTGGTGGGTGAACACTCTGTAGGAATTTCGCTTGACAAGTATATGGGCAGCGAGTATCCGCTATACAAGAAATTTTATACAGCCCAGCAACGTGCTACCATGTCACGAACTTATATTGTTCCGGATTGCCTTACCTTCTATCTGTTGAGCATTTATCCTATGGATGATTTTGATAATCGTTCGCAGCTTGACCGAGACCTTCACATGGGAAAAATCATGTGGGTGGTGAATAAGGCGATGAACAAGGAAGTCTTTACCACAAGTTATGTAAAGACCATCAGCAGTTATCTGAAACGTAATCCAAAGATAACCGTACGGCAGTTGCTGGAGTGCAAGGATGATTCGCCTATCAAGGCATTGCACAAAGACTGATTATGAAGAAACTTATTATATTTATAGCAACCTTTATGATGGTGTCATCTATACAGGCAGCTGAGAAGTTGGACTTGGAGGATATTACTTCGAGATGTTTTACAGCTTCTTATGTCAGCGGAGTGAATCCGATAGAAGGCACCGACCTGTATGCTTCTATCAGCAACGATGGAAGTCAAATCGTGAGTTATTCGTTTAAGACTGGCAAACAGGTGACTGTCTTGTTTGATGCCGCAGCATGCAAGGCTCCCTTTGAGTCGGTAGATGGTTACGAACTGAGTCCTGACGGAAAGCGAATGCTCATTCTTACCAAGCGTAAGAGTATTTATCGCCGTTCTTTTACAGCAGAGTATTTCATTTACGACATTGCCAGCAAGTCTTTGCTCAAGTTGTCGGATGGAGAGAACCAGCAGGTGGCTACATGGTCACCAGACTCCCGTCATGTGGCTTTTGTAAGAGAGAACAATCTTTTTATCACAGATGGTAAGAAGGAGGTACAGGTTACAAACGACGGCAAGTTCAATGAAATCATTAATGGTATCCCTGACTGGGTGAACGAAGAAGAGTTTGGTTTCAATAAGGCTTTTGCTTGGAATGCTGACGGAACTGCACTCAGCTGGATTCGTTATGATGAGTCGAAGGTGAAGACTTACTCCCTGCAGTTGTTCTGCGGTCAGAAGCCTGCCTTGAAACAGTATGCCGATTATCCAGGTGAATATTCCTATAAGTATCCCAAGGCTGGTCAGGACAACTCTGTGGTGAGCCTTTGGAGTTATGATGTGAAAGCCGGCAAGACAGTACGCATGAATGTACCTTTGGCTTCGGACGGTTATATTCCTCGCGTAAAGCAGGCTCCTGATGCCAAGAGTATGATAGCCTTTACGATGAACAGACATCAGGACGAACTGAATCTTTATTCTTTCAATCCTTTTACGGGTGAGGCGAAGCTGGTGATTAAAGAGAGTGTGCCCAAGTATGTGAAGGAAGAAGTGGTGGAATGGACTCGTGTAGGCAATAAGTACATCTTGCTGCCCAGTGATCGGGACGGCTTTATGCATCTTTATCTGTACGACATTAAGGGGAAGTTGATTCGTCAGGTAGAAAAGGGTGACTATGAGGTGACTGATGTATATGGCATGAATGAGAAAACGGGTGATATCTATTTCCAGTCAAGCATGTTGAGTCCGCACGACAGACAGGTCTATGTGGCACATGCCAACGGAACGACCGAAAGACTTACCGATGCACGTGGAAACAATGCTGCCATATTCTCGGGTGATTATCGTTATTTCTTCAATACTTGGAGCAGTTACAGTCATCCTTATGTCTTCACCTCGCGTACCAATCGTGGAAAGGTGGTAAGAGTGTTGGAGGACAATAAGGAGTTGCTCGACAAGGTTGCCCGGTATAATTGGGGAAAGCGTGAACCTTTCTCTTTCACCACATCCGAGGGAGTGAAATTGGATGGATGGATGGTGAAACCTGTAGACTTTGATGCCAACAAGAAATATCCCGTTATACAGTTCCAGTATTCTGGTCCGGGTAACCAGCAGGTAAAGGATGCATGGAGTAGAGGAAGTATGGGTAATGGAGGAGCCTTCGACTATTATCTGGCCCAGGAAGGATATATTGTCGTTTGTGTAGATGGTCGTGGCACTGGAGGCAGAGGAGCAGCCTTTGAGAAATGTACTTATCTCAGACTGGGTGACTTAGAGGCAAAAGATCAGGTAGAGACAGCTCTTTATTTAGGCGGCCTTCCTTTCGTAGATAAAAACCGCATCGGTATCTGGGGCTGGAGCTTTGGTGGATTCTGCACACTGATGAGTATGAGTGAGGGCCGTCCTGTATTCAAGGCAGGTGTTTCTGTGGCACCTCCCACCAACTGGCGCTATTATGACACGGTGTATACTGAGCGCTATATGCGTACACCTCAGGAGAATGCCGCTGGCTATCTGACCAATCCCATAGAACGTGTTGACAACTTGCATGGAGCTTTGCTTATGTGTCATGGCATGGCTGATGATAATGTTCATCCACAGAATACATTTGAGTATGCCGAGGCTTTGGTTCAGGCAGACAAGGACTTTAAGGAGATATATTATACCAATCGTAATCATAGCATATATGGAGGCAACAGCCGCAAACATCTCTTGCGCCAGATTGTGAATTGGTTTAACGACAATATGAAATAAAGACGATTAGAGTATGAAAGCTAAGAACGGATTCAATCTTCGTACTGTTTGTGGGGAAAACATTCTCGTGGCAGAAGGCGAGGAGAATATTGATTTCAGCAATATCATCAGCATGAATGAAAGTTCTGCTTACTTGTGGAACAGCATTCAGGGAAAAGACTTTGAGGTGAAAGACCTGGTTGATCTGTTGATAGAAATGTACGAGGTGGATGAGGAAACTGCCACACGTGATGCTCGGCTGTTGGTAGACCAATGGAAACAGGCTGAGATAATAGAATAAGGTGTAAATTCAACGTATAAAAGAAGAAGTGAAGGAGTTTAGAAAATGGATTCTTTTCAACTCTTTCACTTATACTACTTGTATTACATGATTCCGAAAATCGGAATCCATATCTTGCGATAAAAGGCCAGCAAATACCTTCGGCAAGGCGACAAGGCAGTCCAGATGGCAGAGTAGATTCTCCATTTCCTGCCGTCAATTCTGTCGAGTGTTTGATGGCTTTTTCTGTAGAATCCCACAGCTATAGCCTTGATGTCTTTCATCTTGCAACTTTCTGTTGTGAGGTTTCCGTCGCCCTTCAGTGTGACGTCCTCGCCCTCAATTTTGATGATGCGATGCAGTACATAGTGGCGAGGACTGATTTCTGCCAATACAGGCTCACCGATATTGTATATCTCGCGTTTGGCAAGCAGGGCTTTGTCGCGCTTGTCTTCCAGGAACGGACGCATGGAAAAGCCCCTGAGCTGCAGGGTGACAGTGTGTCCCTCATTAAGCAACTTAATGATTTCGGGCAGTAGCTGCGCATTAGGAAACTGTATTTCCGTTACTTGTAATGTTGTCTCTTTCATCATATAAAATCTTATACAGAATGGAGTTATGCTTTTCTGATGGCTTGGTTGCATACAATGGCAGCCTCGCGATTGGGAAGGCAGTGCAAGGTGTAGATATCCGACAGCTCAACAAGATGGCTGATGGTATTGCAGATATTGTTGAAAATATCCAGATCCCATTTCATAGAAGAACAAGATGGCAGTATGGATGCAAAGGCTTCTGCTGGTGATAGCTTTTCCACATAGTTCTTTTGTGCGCGGTCTATGCGGGTGATGGCACCGAGTTTTGCTTTTACGTTGCGATAGCATGGTGTCTTTCCGCTCCAGGGACTACCATATATATAAGGTGTATCGTCTATGATTCGTAGGATAGGGTTGTCGTCGTTCATCAAGTCGCACCCCGACAGATAGCGCAGCCACATGCTCACCTGTGTGCTCTTTCCCGTTCCGCTCTTGGCAATGAAGGCATAGCCATATCCGTTTTGCCTTACAAGTGATGCATGCAGCAAGAGTGTTTCTATCTTGCTTCCTGCAAAGGCAAAGATGAGCATCAGGGCATTGTTGAGTCCGAATTTTCGCATGTTGTAGTTACCGTTCAGTGCGCATTGGCAGTCGCTGAAGTCTTTATTGGTCAGCAACAGGCAGCAGTTGGCACCTTGTATGTCCTTGATGATATACTGGTATCCGCCATTGTCGAGTTTATCGACGATGGTGTTTCCATTTCCAGTATCAAAGGCTCTGATGCGTTTGCGTTTTTCCTTCGGGTAGGGGCGCAGGGTATCGTCAACCGAGAGTTGAAAAAAAAGTTCACCCTTCAGATTTTTCTCTCTGAAGGGTTCTAATGATGGGATAAGATGCATGCCGTTGAATGGTGACTCGGCAAAGCAGATCTTGATGTCGAGTTCGGCTATGCTAAAGAAGTTCTCATTTTGCATTACGCTTCTTTTTCTTTTGTTGTTTCAGTGCGTCTTTTGCCTTAATCTTCTTGGCTGGCTTCTGAGCCACCTCTTCGTTGACCTCATAGTCGGGCTTAATACCCGAGAATATGAAACGGTCCATACCGATGATTTTTACCTGATATTTTGGTGCTGCATCCTCTATCATACCGCTTTTGTTTTTGGATTTCTTGGGTTGAGCGGTATAGCTGTTGCGCATTTTGTTATATTTCTTGGTCAGCTTTTTCAGATTGGTGCTGTAGCTTATCATGCAGGTGGGGTGTTTGTAACCTTCTCCCTCTAAATAGTCGCGCAACTGGTAAGAGTAATTTTCTCTGCTTACCAGGAAGTGGTTCTTGCTGTTGAGCCAGGCAGAGTCTACTGCCTGTACATCGGTGAAGCATACGATAGAATCGTTGAACGATGATGCAAATCCAAAGATATAAATTCGCTTCATCTCGTCTTTGGCCTGCATGCTGACAGCGATAAGCAATGTGGCAGCAATGGCTGCAAATACTGATTTTCTAAGTTTCATTTTCTGTTTCTTCTGTTATGGATATTGCTTACTGGCCTAAGTAGGTCTTCAGCGTTTTACTTTTCGTGTTGTATCTCAGCCTGCGAATTGCCTTCTCCTTAATCTGTCTTACTCTTTCGCGGGTGAGGTTGTATTTGTCTCCAATTTCCTCGAGGGTCATTTCTTGCATACCGATGCCAAAGAAAGCTTTTATCACTTTCTGCTCTCTGTCGTTGAGAACATCGAGCACTCTTCCTATCTCTGTTCGTAGCGATTCCTGATCGAGTACGTTGTCGGTAGAAGGTGAGTCGGTGTTGGGCAGGACGTCAAGCAGGCTGTTGTCCTCGCCGTCGGCGAAAGGTGCGTCCATGCTTACATGGTTCGTATTGATCTTCATCGCCTCTGCGATCTTTTCCTCGGGAAGGTCTATGCGGTCGGCCATTTCTTCCACACTGGGCTTGCGCTCGTTTTCCTGCTCAAACTTGTTCAGTTCGCGGGCGATACGATTGACACTTCCCACCTGGTTGAGCGGGAGGCGTACGATGCGGCTTTGCTCTGCTATGGCCTGTAAAATGCTTTGTCTAATCCACCATACAGCATAAGAGATAAACTTGAAGCCTCTTGTCTCGTCATATCTTTCGGCTGCTTTTATCAAGCCGAGGTTTCCCTCGTTGATGAGGTCGGGTAAGCTCAGACCCTTGTTCTGATATTGCTTGGCGACGGAAACGACAAATCTAAGGTTGGCCTTCGTCAATCTCTCAAGTGCTTTGCGGTCACCCTTTCTGATTTGTTGAGCCAGTTCCACCTCCTCATCTGCTGTGAGAAGATCCTGGTGCCCAATTTCTTGAAGGTATTTTTCAAGTGATGCACTTTCTCTGTTGGTTATCGACTTTGATATTTTCAGTTGTCTCATGGTTAGCATTATTTTTTGTTCGTAGATGCAAAAATACGCTTTTTTGTCGATATGTGCAAAAAAAATAGCAGATATTTGAGAAAATATCTGCTATTTTTTTATTTATAGAACTGTTTTACTTATTTATTATCATTTCTCAGGCTTGGTCTTGCCCCTCAATAATTGACTTTGTTTTGCTTAGTCTTTCTGAAGAGGCACAGCGAAGTATGACTTCTTGCCTGTAGGCCATACACCCTGAATGTAGAGTACTGGCTCCTTGCTTGTGGATGCACTCTTTACTATCTTCTGCAAGTCATCGAGCGTGGTGATGTTGCTATCATTTACACGCTGGATAATAAGTCCGCGCGAAATTCCGGCATCCTTGAGTGCGCCAGCTCCAACCTTCAATACCTCCAGACCATAGTTGATGCCAAGTTCCTTCTTTTGTGCTTCTGTCACAGGACGGAAGGTTCCACCCAATACATCCAGATCGGCACTCTTGATGACCGAAGTGTTGCCTTGAGCATTTTTGAGTGTGATGCTCTTGGTGTAGCTCTTCTTGTTACGCAAGTAGGTGATAGAGAGTTTGTCGCCAGGGCGTTTGCCGTTGAGGGCTTCCTGGAGTTCAGCCATCTTGGTCACCTTCTTGCCGTCTACCTTGGTTATGATGTCACCTTCCTTCAAGCCTGCGTCGGCTCCGTTTCCGTCCTCATCCACTTTGGCTACATATACACCTTCATTAGTGCCTAAATCTACTTCTTTGCCATTTTCCTTCTGCGAGTTGATGTAGTTGAGCACATCACTTCCCTGAATGCTGAGCATCACGCGCTGTACACTGCCATATTTCTTCAGGTCGTCTACTACCTTATTCATTATAGAGGTAGGAATGGCGAAACCATAGCCTGCGTATGAACCTGTCTGAGAGTAGAGCATGGCATTGATACCTACCAGCTCGCCCTGTGTGTTGACCAGTGCACCGCCCGAGTTTCCTGCATTGATGGCGGCATCAGTCTGTATGAAACTCTCCACACCGTTGGCACCTAACGAGCGAGCCTTTGCAGAGATGATACCTGCTGTGACAGTGTTGTTCAGACCGAAAGGATTGCCTACTGCAATGACCCATTCGCCAACCTTGACGTTGTCGCTGTTGGCAATAGGAAGAGTAGGGAGGTCTTTCGCGTTGACTTTTATCAGGGCAAGGTCTGTACTTTTGTCAGTACCAATGATGCGTGCAGAGAATTCGCGGTTATCGTTGAGTGTTACCGTCAGTTCGTCAGCTCCTTCTACCACGTGGTTGTTGGTGACGATATATCCGTCGCTGCTGATGATGACACCAGAGCCTGTAGCCTCTCTCTTTGGAGTCTGCACTTTCTGTTTGCGTGTTCCGCCCTGACCACCGCCAGGGTTGCCAAAGAAACCGAAAGGATCGAAGAAATCTCCAAACGGATTGCTCTGAACATCTACAGTCTGTACCTTTGAGTTCTGTACATATTTGATATGGACAACTGCTGGCAGAGCCTTTTCGGCAGCATAGGTTAAATCTACTGGTTGACCAGGAGCGGCCGAAGTCACTGATGGTGCGGCTGCATTGACTTTCATGAATGCGCCTGCTGAGAATGCGAGTGAGCTGATGCAGAGCGCAGCCAAAACATATTTGCTTACTTTTCTCATAATGTATAATTTTTTGTTGTTAATTTTAATGTTTGCTTTGTTGGTGTTGCCAACTTTTCATTTCGGTTGCAAATATAGGTGCAAAAAACGAGAAACAGCCAATTATACATGTATTTTTATCCCGTTTTAACATTCTAAATTAACATATTAACGGCTCTTAAACAAGAATGTGCCTAAATTTACAAATATTCAATACTTTGCTTGATATGCATAGTTGTAAATATGGAATTAATATTTTGTAATGTGCAAAAAACTATTAACAAAACAGTCTTGCTAAAGCCCTTTTTGTGTACTGATAAGAGGGCTTTTGTTATCCTTATTGGGTTGAAATATAGAAAATAAGTAAGAAAAGTCCTTTACTTTTCGAAAGTTTTTTGTACCTTTGCACTTTAGTAAGATACAGAAAGCAGTGCCCCGGCGTGTCGCTGGTCTTCATGGTAAGGCGAGAGGAAAGTCCGGGCAGCACAGAGCATCCCACTTCCGAAAATAGAAGCTATTGGTGACAGTAGGTGTAGGCAGAAGAAAATAACCGCCTTGTTGAGTCTTTAGATGAAAGCAGGGTAAGGGTGAGAAGGTGGTGTAAGAGACCACCAGATGACGGGTGATCGTCATGCTGTGTCGGCTGGGAGCTGTAAGCTCATGTATACCGCAGACTGAGGGTTGCTCGCCCGAGTGTCTTTTATGGCAGCTGCGGAGGGTAGAGTGCTCAAGCCCTGGGGTGACTCAGGGATTAGATAAATGACATGCACCTGCACTTTGTTGCAGGAACAGAACTCGGCTTATAGGGGCACTGCTTTCTTTTTATATATTTATTTTAATCTCCACTTAATTATTTAAAGTCATGAACATCAGAGAACCAGAAAAGCAAATCCTCAACGATTTTGAGCATAAAGTGACCAACAAAATCAAGTTGTATGGCAATTATCCCGACTTCCCCAAGATGGAAGACTATGGTATCGAGGGTATGGAACTGGATGATTATCTTTTTGACAAGCAAGCTATTCTCGATATGGGAGGAAGCAGTCGCAATAAGCTGACGGTGGGTGGCATTATCACTTTGTTGCCTGTTATCGTTCTTTCGGCTTTTCCCGACAGTGCCTATATTTATGGTAAGATGGGAACTACGGTTTTGGCTATCGCTGTCGGCCTGATGTTGGCATTGTGCCTATATGCTGTACTGAAAGCCGTTATCCGCTTTCGGCTGGCGCGCCATGCCGACCTGAAGTTTGAAACCTACATCAAGGCAGTGTTGTTTTATCAGCCACGACAATAGTCTTGTTGTTGCTTTAAAAAAAAGAAATCCTAACCTCTCACGAAAAGAAGTTAGGATTTTTTTATGTGTATAATTAAATATCTGTCATTTTATTATACGATACCCTGAGCCATCATAGCCTTGGCAACCTTCAGGAAGCCTGCAACGTTGGCACCCTTTACGTAGTTTACGTAACCGTCTGCCTCGGTACCATACTTCACACAGTTGGCGTGAATATCGTTCATGATTTCGTGAAGTTTAGCATCAACCTCCTCACGGCTCCACTTCAGACGCTCAGAGTTCTGACTCATCTCAAGACCTGATACAGCTACACCACCAGCATTGGCAGCCTTACCAGGAGCATAGAGGATCTTGGCATCCTGGAATACCTTGATGGCCTCGGGAGTTGTAGGCATGTTGGCACCCTCGCTCACTGCGAATACGCCGTTGGCAACCAATGCCTTTGCAGCCTCTTCGTTGATTTCGTTCTGAGTAGCAGAAGGAAGAGCGATGTCTGCCTTCTCGAACCAAGGCTTAGCTCCTTCAACATACTTCACGCCATATTTCTCGGCATATTCCTTGATACGGCCACGCTCTACATTCTTCAGTTCCATGATGTAGTCGAGTTTCTCGCGGTCGATACCGTCTGGATCGTAGATGTAACCATCTGAGTCGGAACATGTGACAGGCTTTGCACCCAACTGAAGCAACTTCTCCATAGTGTACTGAGCCACGTTACCAGAACCAGAAACCAAGACAGTTTTGCCCTTGATGTCGATGTTCTTGGTGGCAAGCATGTTGCAGAGGAAATAAACATTACCATAACCTGTTGCCTCAGGACGGATACGGGAACCGCCAAACTCCTGGCCCTTACCAGTCAAGACACCCTGGAACTGGTGAGTCAACTTCTTGTACATACCGAAGAGATAGCCTACCTCACGGCCACCTACGCCAATATCACCTGCAGGAACGTCCTCGTCTGGGCCCATGTGGCGATAAAGCTCAGTCATGAAAGCCTGGCAGAAACGCATAACCTCATTGTTGCTCTTGCCGCGAGGTGAGAAATCAGAACCACCCTTGGCTCCACCCATAGGAAGGGTTGTCAGAGAGTTCTTGAATGTCTGCTCGAAGGCCAGGAATTTCAAGATGCTCAGGTTTACTGACTTATGATAGCGAAGACCTCCCTTGTAAGGACCGATGACATTGTTGTGCTGGATTCGGTAACCCATGTTAGTCTGTACATTACCCTTGTCGTCTACCCATGAAACACGGAACTCGATAATGCGGTCTGGAATGCAAAGGCGCTCAATGAGGTTGGCCTTCTCAAACTCAGGATGCTTGTTGTACTCTTCCTCGATAGTACCGAGAACCTGACTAACTGCCTGGATGTATTCAGGCTCATTAGGGAATCTTCTCTGAAGATTCGCAATCACTTCTGATGCTTTCATAATCTATATCTTTTATTGGGTTTAAAAATTTCTATTTTGTTATTTCCGATTGCAAAGTTAAAGAAAAAGTTTGAAAAAAAGAACAAAAAGACAGAAAAAATGAAGAAAAGGTGTAAAAAAGTAAGTTTTTAACAGTTTGTAAGAGGATTTTATTATAGAATTGTGGGCGTACACCTTATTATATATAGGGAAAACAGCCCGATTATACATAGGAAAACAGCCCTGTATTCTCTTCTGCCATGAGTAGTTACTGATGGTGGTAATTACTCAGCATAAGTAGTCAATTATGAATATGACTGAGATAAATGTTCCTTTTAGCCTGTAAAAATCTATGTCCTAAAGTATCAAACTTATGTTCTAAACTATCGAACTTATGTTCTAAAGTTTCGAACTTATGTTCTAAAGTACCGAACTTATGTTCTAAACTATCGAACATAGATTTGATTGTGGTTTAACGATTTTAGTTGACTACTCGAAGTATTATTGATAATATGAGTTGACTCAGTTATTACTTATTCAAGTTTCGCAAGCTCAGAAGTTAAAGGAGTTAAAGGAGTTATCGCTCCCTACGGTCGCTGAGGAGTTAAGACAACAGTCTTTTTGGCGTATTTTTTTAAGCAGCAAGACATACGTCTTAACTCCTTAACTCCCTTAACTCCTTTAACTTCCTGATATGCGAAAGTTCAGTTACTTATTTATAATTCGCGTAGACTTACTCAACTTTCGCAAATATGTTCCACACGCCCAGAAGGGGCAGATGCCCTTAGCCTGTACTTGAACCACTTTGCGAAACTTCAGTTACTTAATTATTAGTCTTATTTACAGTTGACTATTCATGGCTATAGGGGTGCAAAGTAGTTACTGATAGAGGTAAGTGCAGCTAAAAAAGTAATTGGCAGGATCATCTTAAAACAAAAAAAGTATCTTAAGAAACATCTGCATGTAACTTAAGATACTTTTTGTTTTCAACTACAGTTTCTTCTTGCTTCAGGTAGACGAGAAACTGGAGCAGTTGTTATTTTTTGAAGCCGAAAATGCGCTTGATGAATTTCTTGACTACATTTTCTTTCTTCTGAGGATTTACGATAGGCGTAACCTTACGTGTGGTTGATTTTTCAGAAGTCTTCTTCTGGCTGACACCTCTTCCTCTGCCGTTGCTGCCTGGGCGTACATTGCGACGCTTGCCGTTGTTGTCCTGGCTGCCTGGCTTGTTGTCAGTCTGTGCCTGTCTGTTGCGTGACTTGTTTTCTGTCTGATCGCTTGCAGGACGATTATTGCCTTTACGTCGGTTGTTTCGATTTTGCTTATTCTCGTTTTCAGATTTGCCACCATTGTTCTGCTGCTGGCTGTTGCCCTGCTGCTGGCCATCCTTGGTACGAGGAGCGTTCTTACCCTGTTGTCTGGCGTTACCCTGTTGTTTCTTGTTGTCTTTGTTCCTGGGCTGGTTGTTGCCTTGCTTGCTGTTTTCCTGTGGGTTGTTGTCTTCTGTACGACGCTGTGCCTTTTCAGGTCGGTTGGCAGTTTTATTGGCAGGTTTGCGTTTGTGTGCAGTCTGTTCACGATCTTTGCGTCGTCTGCTCTTTGCGCTGTTGTTGCCTGCCTTTCTGGGCTTGTTCTGCTTGGTGTATGCTGGTCCTTCTCCGCATCCTACGGGCAGAGCAACCTTTTCCACTTCTTTTTCCAAGAACTTCTCTATCTGCTGGAAATAGAAGATATCTTCCTCGCTCACAAAGGTGATAGCCACTCCGTCGCGGTCGGCACGTGCAGTACGTCCGATACGGTGAACATAGTCTTCAGTATCGTGAGGCACATCATAGTTGATAACCAATGCGATATCATCGATGTCTATGCCTCGTGCCACGATGTCGGTAGCTACGAGCACATCGATTTGTCCGCTCTTGAATTTGAACATCATATTGTCGCGTTCAGCCTGGTCCAGGTCAGAGTGCATCTCGCCACAGTTGATATGTTTACGCTGCAGTGATCCTGCCACTTGCTTTACCTTCATCTTGCTTCCGCAGAAGATGATGACTCGCTGCAGGTCGCCAGCTTTGAAGATGTCCTTGATGATGTCCATCTTCTGTGTCTCGTAGCATACGTAAGCTTTCTGCTGTATCTTCTCGGCAGGTTTGCTTACTGCGAGTTTGATCTCTACAGGATTCTTGAGCAGAGTCTTTGCCAGTTCTTCTATTTTCTCGGGCATTGTGGCAGAGAACATAATGGTCTGGCAAGTTTTTGGCAATTTGGCTGCGATGGTCTTGATATCCTCCGAGAATCCCATGTCGAGCATGCGGTCTGCCTCATCAAGAATAAAGAAGCTTACCTTGCTGAGGTCTACATTGCCCAAGCTGATATGAGAGATGAGACGGCCTGGTGTAGCTATCACCACGTCTGCACCCATGCGCAGGCTTTTCAGTTCCTGGTCGTAACGGTTTCCGTCGTTTCCTCCATATACAGCTACGCTGCTTACGCCTTGCAGGTAATATCCGAAGCCCTGCATGGCCTGGTCTATCTGTTGTGCCAACTCGCGTGTAGGCGACATGATAACACAGTTGATGGCATCAGAAGGATAACCACCGTCGTCGAGTTTGCTGAGCACTGGCAGCAGATAGGCAGCAGTTTTGCCTGTTCCGGTTTGCGCAACTCCCATTACGTCGTTGCCTTTCAATATCTCTGGAATACACTTTTCCTGTACTGGGGTGCAAGTGTCGAAACGCATATCGTAGAGCGCATCGAGCACGTTGTCATTTAAATCTAATTCGTCGAAATACATATTTCTTATTTTTTCTTTTTCCTTTTTTTGTCATTAATCATTAATGCTTACCTCGGTGCGTTGCGGTAGCAGAAGTATGCCACGAATGCGAAGAGGAAGTTGGGCATCCAGGCAGCCAGCATAGGCGGGAAGTTGTCCTGGATGGCGAATGTGGCAGAGATGGTTTGCAGCATGATGTAGCTGAAACTCAGTGCCAGTCCGATGCCGAGCGATGTTCCCATTCCACCTTTGCGCTTGCGCGACGAGAGCGACACACCTATTATGGTAAGGATGAATGAGGCGAATGAGGCTGCAATTCGCTTGTGATATTCCACCTGGTATTGCACCACATTGCCCGAACCTCGGTTGATCTGTTTGGAGATATAATCCTTCAGTGCAGGACTGGTAAATGTTTCCTGCTGTCCCTTGGAGTATACCAGGTCGGTGGGTTCCATCATGATGATGGTGTCTTTCTCAGCTCCGCTGGTGATGTGCTCCTTCAGTCCCTGGAGCTGTCGTACCTTCCAGTTTCTTATTTTCCAGTGGTACTTGGAGTCGGAGATGGTGTCGTACTGCACCTCCATGGCGGTGAGGTGGCTTACCAATTTCTTGTCCTTGAACTTGTCAAGGCAGAAGCCGAAGCCTTTCTTGCTTTGGTTGTCGTAGTGCTGCAGATACGCGATGACGCCCCTGTCCACCTGCAGCTGTACGTTTTCTGCCGATGTGTTCTTGCTCTTCTTCTTGTACTTGATTTCGAAATTCTGTCTTACCACCGTTCCATAGGGAATAACATAGGCAGAGAGGGCATACGACATGGCCGAGAGCATGATGCAGGTAATCATGTAAGGGCGCAACAGCCGCTTGAATGAGATGCCTGATGCCATGATGGCGATAATCTCAGAGTTGCCAGCCATCTTAGATGTAAAGAAGATGACGGCAATGAAGACAAACAGCGCACTGAAGAGGTTGGCGAAGTAAGGCACGAAGTTGAGGTAATAGTCAAAGACGATAGCCCTCAGCGGTGCATGATTCTCGGTGAATTTAGGCAGGTTGTCGTTTACGTCGAACACGATAGCCACCGATATAATCAGCAGGATAGAGAAGAAGTATGTGCCTACAAACTTCTTGATGATGTACGAGTCCATGCGCTTGATATACCTGAATGGGTTCAGGAACCTGAGTATACGCAGGAAGGCCAACTTCTTTGCGAGCCATTGCGTGAAGTGTATGAGCCCAGCAAAGTGTTGTCCGAACCATCTTTTGGCTTTATAGAGCCTGCGATGTTTTCTTAATTGATGAAATGTCTTCATTTTATGTTTTTGACCTTTTAATTGGTCTTTTTTTTGTTCGACCAGTCAGTCTGTGGTCTTTGCGTTTGTTCTCCCAGCCTGTGGTCTTTATATTCTTTGTCCCAGCTGGTCGATGATCGAATTTTTCCATTGCACGAAGTCTCCCTGCTCGATGTGCTGTCGCGCATCGGTGACGAGTCGCAGATAGAAGGCCAGGTTGTGTATGCTTGCTATCTGCATGGCCAGGAGTTCCTGTGCCTTGAAGAGGTGATGCAGGTAAGCCTTGGTTGTGATACGGTCGATGTCGCATCCGTCAGGGTCTACGGGACTGAAGTCCATTTCCCATTTCTTGTTGCGCATGTTCATCGTTCCGTTGTAGGTGAAGAGCATGGCGTTGCGTCCGTTGCGGGTTGGCATCACACAGTCGAACATGTCCACTCCTCGTTCTATGGCCTCGAGTATGTTCTGTGGTGTACCCACACCCATGAGATAGCGCGGCTTGTCCTTGGGCAGGATTTCGTTCACCACCTCTATCATTTCGTACATCACCTCAGTGGGCTCGCCTACGGCAAGTCCACCGATAGCATTTCCGTCGGCTCCCTTGTCTGCCACATATTTGGCCGCCTCTCTTCTCAGCTCGGGAAAGGTGCAGCCCTGCACGATGGGGAAGAGGCTTTGCTGATATCCGTACAGCGGTTCAGTCTCGTTGAAGCGCTTGACACAGCGGTCGAGCCAACGCTGTGTCATCTCGAGACTCTTCTTGGCATACTGGAAGTCGCTTTGTCCAGGAGGACACTCGTCGAACGCCATCATGATGTCGGCACCAATAATTCGCTCAGTGTCCATCACGTTCTCGGGTGTGAAGATGTGCTTGCTTCCGTCGATGTGAGAGCGGAACTCGCACCCCTCCTCACGCAACTTTCGGATGCCTGTAAGCGAGAACACCTGGAATCCGCCACTGTCTGTCAGGATGGGGCGGTCCCATCCGTTGAAGCCATGCAGTCCGCCTGCGGCCTTGATGACCTCGAGTCCTGGTCGTAGGTATAGGTGGTAGGTGTTGCCTAAGATGATCTGTGCCTTAACCTGTTGGCGCAGTTCCTCGAAGTGCACACCTTTCACTGATCCGACAGTTCCCACTGGCATAAAGATAGGAGTCTTTATCTGTCCGTGGTCGGTGGTGATGATGCCTGTGCGTGCATCACTGGCTTTATCTGTTACTTGTAGTTCGAATTTCATTCTTCTTGTTTATATTGATTTCTCACTCTCCTTTCTTCGCATCCTCGGGAATCGTGAAATCGATGGGATGTTCCACCTTCTCGTCGGTGAGCGCGAAGTGCCATACATCGGCAACATTCTCCACATAGTGGAATTCCACTCCCTTGCGATAGATCTCAGGAATCTCCTCAATGTCTTTCTTGTTATCCTGACAGATCACGATATCGGTAATGCCGGCTCGCTTGGCGGCCAGAATCTTCTCCTTGATGCCACCTACGGGGAGAACTTTTCCACGAAGTGTTATCTCTCCTGTCATGGCTGTGTTCTTTCGCACCTTGCGCTGTGTCAGGGCCGATGCGATACTTGTAGCGATGGTGATACCAGCAGAAGGACCGTCTTTAGGAGTAGCTCCCTCGGGCACATGGATATGGATGTTCCAGTTTTCGAAGATACGATAGTCTATGCCCAAGAGGTCGGCGTGCGCCTTGACATATTCCAGCGCAATGACCGCCGATTCTTTCATCACGTCGCCCAGGTTTCCTGTCAGGGTGAGTTTGGCAGCCTTGCTCTTGCTGAGCGAGGTTTCTATGAAGAGGATTTCTCCTCCTACCGATGTCCATGCCAGTCCTGTTACCACGCCAGCATATTTGTTTCCCTGGTAGATGTCGCGTGTGAAGATAGGCTTGCCCAACAGCTCTTCCACCTCAGCAGGAGTGATGGTAGGCTTCTCCAGTTCGTCGGTATATGCCAGCTTGTATGCCATCTTGCGCAAAGCCTTGTTGATAGCTTTCTCGAGTTGGCGCACTCCGCTTTCGCGTGTATAGTGGTCTATCAGGTCTTCGATGGCAGCTTTGGTAAACTTTATCTTGGGCTCATACTTGTCGAGACCAGTATTCTTCAGTTCGCGCGGCACCAGGTGTCGCTTGACTATCTCCACCTTCTCCTCGATGATGTATCCGCCCACCTCGATGAGCTCCATACGGTCGAGCAACGGACGTGGAATACTGCTGATATCGTTGGCAGTAGCAATGAAGAGCACCTTCGACAAATCGTAGTCTGTATCGAGATAATTGTCGTGGAAGGCGTTGTTCTGTTCTGGGTCGAGCACTTCGAGCAGAGCCGATGCCGGGTTTCCGTTGATGGTGTTCTGTGTCACCTTGTCTATCTCGTCGAGGATGAATACAGGGTTACTGCTTCCAGCCTTCTGAATGTTCTTGATGATTTGTCCGGGCATGGCTCCTATATAGGTACGGCGGTGTCCTCGTATCTCCGACTCGTCGTGCAGACCGCCCAATGACATACGCACATATTTTCTGCCCATCGCCTCGGCGATGCTCTTTCCAAGACTTGTCTTGCCAACTCCTGGAGGGCCATAGAGGCAGAGGATAGGGCTCTTCAGGTCTCCTCGCAGCGATCTTACAGCCAGGTATTCCAAGATACGTTCCTTAACCTTTTCCATGCCATAGTGCGCTTTGTCGAGAACTTTCTTGGCATGCTTGAGGCTCAGGTTGTCCTGAGTGTATTCATTCCAAGGCAGGTCTACCATGGTCTGCAGGTAGTTGACGAGGATAGAGTAGTCGGGGCTCTGTGGGTTGATGGTTTCGAGCTTGTTCAATTCCTTATTGAACGCCTTGGCTGTAGCCTCGTTCCATTTCTTGTTCTTGGCCTTTTCAGCCAGTTCTTTTCGCTCAGGATTCTTCTCGTCTCCCCCCAGTTCCTCGCGTATGTTCTTGAGTTGCTGCTGCAGGAAGTATTCTCTCTGCTGTTCGTCGAGGTCGAAGCGTGTTTTCTGCTTGATGTCCGACTGTATGCTCAGCAGCTGCAGCTCTTTGTGCTCGGCTTTCAGAGCGATGTAAAGACGGTCGCTGAGGTTGTCTTTCTCCAGCATTTCCATCTTGTCCTCTATGCTGAAAGGCATGTTGCTGCAGATGAAGTTGGCAGCTATCATGGGGTTGGATATGTTGTTGAGGGCATATTCAGCCTCATTGGGCATATCATCGCAGGCATGTATGAAGTTGGTTGTTTCCTGATGCAGTGTGTCCAACAGCGTCTGGAAATGCACGTCTTCCAGGTTGGGCCACTTTTCAGGCAGACTGGTTACCTGTCCTTTGTAGTAAGGAATTGTTGAAGTGATCTGTTCGAGTCGGCATCTGCCAAGAGCCTGTACCACGATGGTTATGTTACCTGATTCTACTCCTGGCAGTTCAACTGTTTTTATGAGTTTAGCAAACACACCAGTCTTATAGAGGTTTCCAGATGTGGGGTTTTCTGTAGCCTCATCTTTCTGGCAGAAGATACAGAATACCTTGTCTGGATTTTCGATTAGCTTTTGGGCGAGCTGAACGCTCTGGGGTCTTCCCACGATGATGGGTGCCAGAACGGTAGGAAAGATGACGAGATTGCGTGTGCAGAGAATAGGGTATTCTCCTGATTCTCTTTCTGCCACCAATACAGAAGCATCGCCGTCAAAATCGGCTATCATTTGAAATTGTGTATTTTGTTTTCTGTTCATATTCGTTTTTAGAATTCTTTTTAGGGTGCAAAGGTAGTCATTTTTATTGAATTCAGAGGGGTTGGTATAGATATTTTAATATATTCGTGGCATTTTTTTGTAAAAATGATAAAATAAAACAGACTTGTTTGCGTTTTTCCTGAGTGAGCGAAAGTTGCGTAAATCAGAATAAAAACAAGAAACGGTGGCAGATTTTCAATTCAAACATTTTGGAATCATGCAGGATAAGTGCGGCATGAAGGTAGGCACAGACGGCGTACTCTTGGGAGCATGGGCCTTGGGAGGCAGCAGGGTGCTGGATATAGGTACGGGGACAGGTCTCGTAGCACTCATGATGGCTCAGCGTTTTCCGCAGTCAGTAGTCGATGCCATCGATATTGACGAGGAGGCTTGCAGGCAGGCTGCCGCGAATGTGGCGGCAAGTCCTTTTGCCGGAAGTGTGCATGTGAGTCATTGTCCGCTGCAGGATTTTCTGTCTTCCCAGCCTTACGATGCCATCGTCAGCAATCCGCCTTTCTTTGTCGACAGTCTGAAGAATCCTGATGTCAAGCGCTCGCTTGCCCGGCACACAGACACACTGCCATTTGCCGACCTCTTTGCCGGAGCCAGACGTCTGCTTACGGAACATGGTTTCCTGTCGATTGTTGTACCCACAGAAGTGTTTGGAAGGGTGGAGGAAGAGGCTTATTATAAGGGTTTTACGCTTGTTCGCAAATGTATGGTGAAGACTGTGGAGCGCAAGGCTCCCAAACGGCTTCTTCTTACCTTCTCCCGTAGCCGTATGGGCAACTTTGAGGAGTCTACAGAAGTGCTCCAGTTGTCGGATGGCAGTCGTTCGGAATGGTATTCCCGGTTAACGGAAGAATTTTATATCAAGTACTGAAGTTTCGCATGTGGTTCAAGTACGGGCTGAAGGCCCAAAAGCTCTTAGCC
>OGPQ01000171.1_pt1 | contig 58837 bp, 60 predicted proteins | sample 1552971 | NCBI WGS metagenome assembly OGPQ01 (sample SAMEA2580232, study PRJEB22360) | human gut metagenome | biome: human gut; feature: human-associated habitat; material: faeces | place: Denmark | collected 2008/2010 | reverse complement strand
TATACCCAGGGCGCTGCCCTGGGCTAAGAGCTTCTGCCCCTTCAGGGCGTGCTGCGTATTACACAACCGTACAGGTCGATAAAATTCCCTCTTATCTCCTCCTATATCAGTTATTTGAATCATTTTTAACTCAAGCTCTTCAGCAAGGCGGGTTCATCCCCGCACAAAAAACTGCAGTTTGCTGCATGGCGTAGACCTCTGATGGTCCGCCAACCATAGAATGGAATGGTTCAGAGCACCGTTTCTGTCCCCTACAAGGGGAACCGAAGGGGTCGTAAAGACTATTGAGAGGAGCGGTTTCCTCTTCTTCCCTGAGGTTTCTGTCCCCTACAAGGGGAACCGAAGGGGTCGTAAAGACTATTGAAGAAGACCGAGATGAGAGGTGGACCCTCCTTAACGGTAAGGAAGGACGGGTAGGTTTTCGAAGAACTCTTAAGGTTCAAGGGAGGACTGGTGGGTTTTCAAAGATCTCTTAAGGTTCAAGGGAGGACTGGTGGGTTTTCGAAAAAAGCAGCGAGCAAGCAGCCTACAAGCAAGACGCGGACCCATATCCCATCCCTAACTCCCAATACAAAAAAATCCGTGGCATCTCTGCCACGGATTTTTTATCCCTTCCCCTCATCAGCATCGAGCATACTGCCATTTCTATCAGCAGCAATCCCCACTGACTGTTACTCTTTAGCTTTTTTCTTACTAGCTTCTTCTATATCTCTGGTTTCTTCTTTAGCATCAGTAACAGCCATTTTAATGACCATACCAATAAAACCAATTACTATAATACCGACAATAGCTAAAATAATTTTCAACCACATAGTTTTCTGTTTTTTTAAAGTTTATAATTTTGTTATTAAATTTTTCAATTCTATATATCATTATTCACGACTATCACTTAAACAAAGCTCCGATAAACTGTGGAATTTTCCACATCATCTTCTCGACCTTCGTGATTGTAGGATTCACACCATGAGACTGATACATTCTGATATCCTCCTTCCACATTTGCTTTCTTCTGTCAGAGTCAGTACTCAAACCACCCATGCGCATTCTCACAATATACTCTTTCAGATACGTTACACTCAACTCACCACCAAGAAGATAGCGGAAAAGGAAGTCTGAGTCAGCAGCAATCTTGTAACTCTCGTTATACAGACCCTTACGCTCCATCACATCCCTGCGAATATAACAGGTAGGATGCAAAGGAAGCCAGCCATGATGCACCTTCCATAGACGATAAGTACCACCTATCCAGTTGCGCACCACCTTATCAGTATTCTCCGAATTCACAAACAAGCCATCACCGTACAGGAAGTCAGCGTGCGTCTCCTCAAACCTCTGAACGATATGCGAGACCGTCTGGTTAGAGAACAGGAAGTCATCCGAATGTACCAGACCAATCACATCACCCGTAGCAGCACGAATACCCTTGTTGATAGCTTCATACATACCATGGTCAGGCTCAGAGATGATTTTCGAGATTTTGTTCTTATACTCATTGATAATACTCAGCGAATTGTCCTGAGAAGCACCATCCACGACGATATACTCGATGTCAGGATAGTCCTGAGACAAAACACTTTCTATACAACCACGAATTGTCTGTTCACGGTTGTAACATGATGTTATAATCGTTACTTTCATAATTGTCAAGTTTAAAAAAGATATGGGATAAAGAAAAACAAAATCAAATCTCAATCCCGTTTTACATGAATATTAAATAAGAATTTATTGAGAAGATAGCTTCTCGATTCAGCAGGAAGCAGATGTCTGAAAAGCAAGCAGCGCTTGATAAAATAAGTCATGGAATGCCATTTCCGAACAAAAACATTCTCATTACGTTGAAAAGCAGTACGCTGGCGCCCAAAATTACCACCATCGAAAATTTCACGGATGATAAACCCAGCATGATCAGCCACAATCCCCAAAGGCCATTTCTCCTTTTTCAGACCTAACATTTCCACAAGAACATATCCTAAAGCCCCAGCTACCTCACCTAATTGAAGCTCCTCCACATATTGCCTGAGAACATCAGCATTGATTTCATCACAATGCCTATCCACATAGACTGCCAAATCACAAATCTGACGGATACCTACACCAGCCTCCAAAAGATGGCGTGTAATATGCATCAGCTGATGCAGCACAGACAAAGTAGGCGGCACCGTTTCTATCTCCTCCCCTTCTATCCGTACATAATATGGCTCATTAACGGCAAACTCATGATCAATGATATTCTGCAGACGTTTCTGTAAACGATGGTTCTCAAACCTACACATTTGATAGTGCAGTTCCACCTCAAACCCTTTCAGGTCAACAGCAAAATGCTTATGCTCCCAGGCACTTTCATTCCCCTGATGAGAATGACCACCCACACGGATAGCCCAGTCGATAGCCTTTTTACAATCATCCTGCTGCTTGAAATAGAGATCAATATCACCACAGGCCCTGTGCAGAGGGTTCGGATAGTTTTGCGCAAAGGCCTGCCCTTTCATCAGCACAGGATGCAAGCCTAAGCTTCTCATTTTTCCGAAAAGCGAAATAACCATTCGGTTCATCTTTATGTTTCGCTGTTCCAGTTTCATAACCAAACCTATCCAGTTCAACAGAACATCCCTTGGAACTTCTACATTCCCCTTACAATTTGTAAGGACATCAGCTAAAATTCCAAAGACACACTGCTCCTTAGAAAGATCAAGCAACGATTTCCACGAGCAATCTCTTATCCTCTCTGCGACAGCCTCCTCTTCCCCATCAATCTGCTGGAGAGAAGAATCAGAACGAGACCAAAGAGATAACTTCAATAAATCAAACAGTTCTTTTTCTATATCTTTCATACTTCAATAATTAGAGAAAACATATTCTCTTATCATTCGCTCAGTTTTCTTTCTCTTATCTTCACCGCAGGATTACCTTGGTATATACCATTCTCCTCCATATCTTTAGTAGCCACGCTGCCTACAGTCAATATAGCATTGCGATGAACTGTGACACCAGGGCACACAGTAGTCTTTGCCCCTATCCATGCCCCATCCTCAATAGAGATAGGAGCATTACGATAAGGCATGGATGATATGGTATAGTCATGATTACCAGTAAGGAGCAAAGCACCTTGCGAGATACACACATTGCTGCCAATAACAACCTTATCTAAATTGTCAATCCAACAGCCCTCTCCTAACCAGCAATCATCACCAACTACCAAATTCCAAGGTGACTTGATTCTCACCTCGTTTTTAATCACCAGACCTTTACCAATCTTTGCTCCGAACAAACGAAGCATAGCTATCTTGATACCCATAAAAGGATTCCATGAAGCCCTAACTATCAGAGCATTCACGAAATACCATAGGGTCGTCGTTATAAATCCTGCACCTTTCTCAAAGCCAGAGCCATCAAAAGCTGCAAGTTTAACTTGTATTGTTTCCATAATAAAAATCAATAATGATATTTAGTCTTGAACCTAAAATTCAGACTAATCTCTTTTTCAAAAAAAGTTTCTTAACTCCATTGGCATCAAAGAAACTTGTATATGTTCCTCGGCAAACATATACAAATAATGCAGATTTCAATAACAGGAACAAATACATTTGTTCCATTGTCCAAGTAAAATCCAACAAAAAATATTAACGGGTTAGCAAGAGTAGAAAAGCTCTATTCTCGCTAACCTATATTAAGAATCTTAAATCGTAATATTCAGTTCTCGCAAAACCGTATTCAAGTCACAATATCTCACTCCCAATGCATTACAGGCATCTGGAATTTTTACTCTTCGTCTGCAATAAGGATCAGCGGTTTCATTTGTCACAAGCGTATATCCCTTTGCCGCAGCTGTAGCCACAAGATAAGCATCCGCTACTGATGCAAATTCAGAAATAGCATCCGGTCTGTAAACAGTATTAGATTGCGCCCAATTCATAACTTCAGCATACTTGCCCATTACATCAAGCTCATTCTCAATATAAAATCCAGTTGAAACATTGCCTCTCATCCAGTCGGTCAATTCATCACCACCTCTATCTATCTCTTCTTTCACCTGAATGTTAGAGAACACATTGCCAGAATTTATCATTCCAGCAATCTTAGTCCAAAAAGTAGGCCACAAGTCCATAGGCATCTCATGCTTTGAACGAATGAATATGTTTGTGTCAAAAATATATGCCATAGACCTTAGATATTATTGGTCATGAAATGCTGGTAGGTATTACCAGAAAGACCAGTTAGACGATAAGCCTCCGTATATTCCAACTGACGGCTGTTTACGGCATTGCGTACATGAATAGCAAAGAGTTTACCTACTCTTTTTACACTGGTAAGATAAAAATCTCCACCACCACTTTTTTTCTTCTCAGCTATAGGACGATGACTATACTCCATCCAGAAATTCCGATAAGCCAAATCGCTCAATAGTCCTAAATCATGGGCTCGCCGAGCCACAACAATCTCACTCACCTTAAACAGACGAGTTTGTTTCTTGATATCATGATTCCAAGTTTCACGCAACACATGAGCAGGAACAAGAAATTCAGCAGCCATAGCATCACAATATCTCTCATAGGTATCATGAGCCCCCAAATCCTCACCAGCATGACCAGCACTTACACCTAACATGATATGCGCCACCTCATGAATCAAGGTAAACAATTGGGCAGACTTACTGTCGGCACTATTCACAAAAATATACGGTGCAACACGATTGACCAATGCAAAGCCACGACATTCACTAACCTTCAATGTACGTTTCGTATTATTCCCAACGACACCATTGTAGGCAACGAATACACCAACCTGCTCCAATCGTTCTGTCAAAAGACCTACTGCAACATCTGTCCTGGCAAGGCTGAACGCCCATCGAGGTTCCAAATCCAACACATTTCGAAGATGATTAACAGCTTCACCTATTGGAGTTTGCAACGTAATACTATTCACCAGCTGACATATCTCAATGTCATTCTCCACAAGATAATCCTCCAACCAATCCTGTCGAGTGCGAATCGTTGTGACCGTATCGTAAACATTGAGATCAAAGCGATTCATTTCTCCAGCATCACCACGGAACATCGGGAAAGGAATCGTTTCATTTGGAATATTCTGCAAAAACAGATAACCGAAAGGAACATAGAATCTTTTGGCAAATTGCTGCAGTTGGTTTACGGTAGGCAGCTTCTCTCCAGAGAGCCAAGACTCCAACTTAGGGAAGGCTTCCACGGCCCTCTCTTCATCGAATCCAGCTCTTTCAAATGCCCAAACAAGCATTTCTGGTCGTATATTATTTAATCTTGTTACTGCCATATTACCATTTTAATAATGCAAAAATACGTTTTTTTTATAAAGAACGTCACTTTATTACAATATTTAACCTATCGCCCGGATATTTTGTCCCCTCATATTGTCAATACAGAGATCTATACACCCCCATCATTTCCTCTGCCATTACCTTAGCAGAGTATTTGGTTTCTATGAGTTTCCGGCCATTACGACCCATCGTTCCAAGCTCTTCATCAGATAAAGCGAGGAACTGGCGGAGAGTAGCTACTAATGGCTGAGTACCAATCTCTATCCACGCACCAGCATGGGATGAGTTGAGATCATTCCATGGAGTACCCACGGTAGTGATGACAGGGGTACCAGAAGCAAGGCTCTCAGCAATGGCAAGACCGAAATTCTCAGAATGAGTAGGCAATACAAAGAAATCGGAAGTCTGGAACAGACGCCACTTCTCATCACCATACACACCACCGATAAGCTGCACGATATCCTGCAGACCACAATCATAAATCATCTGTTTCATTTCCGCAACATAGGCTGCATCACCTTCACCTGCTACTATAATCTTATAGCCCTGCAGTTCAGAGCGAAGTTCAGCAGCAGCCTCAATGAGGAAGTTGATACCCTTCTTAACATGCACACGAGAGAGGAACAATATCTGGCGAGTCTTCTTCCAAGACTTCTTTATTTCAATGCCGTCAGCATCAATGCCAAGTTTAACCACCTTGATATTGGAGTTATAACCCAACTTCAAGAGGTTATCGCGTTCGCTCTCTGCCGTAGCTTGGATGCAGTCGGCCTTTTGTATTGCAGCTCTTTGGTAGAGCCATAGCGCAGGAACCTTCCGAGTCCAGTAATGACGCTTGATAATCCAAGGCTCCAGCATACCATGCGGTGTCAGCACCACCTTATATCCCTTTTTCTGCGCCAAACGTTGAATCATAGCACAGTCAGGAGTCCAGCAACAGTTGATATGCACGACATCAGGTTTAATGCTATTCAGCAAGCCGATAACCGTTTTCTTCCAAGTACCAGAGAACGGACGAAAACGAGGAATATCATGTACCTTGCAGTTCTCCATAGGCAATGGATTATCAGATGTATGAGTCAGGATATGCACTTCAGCCAGTTCGCCCAATGGCTTTGCCAACACCTGCATATAAGTAGAAGTACCACCCCATGTCCGGTCGATACTCGGTATGTAATGAATGATTTTCATCAGTCTCTTCTAAAAATATCTCGTGTATATACCTTATCCTTTACATCATCCAGACAAGCATCATAGCGGTTTGCGATGATGGCATGACTCTGTGCCTTAAAGGCTTCAAGATTGTTCTCTACTCTACTACCGAAGAAGGTGCTGCCCTCTTCCAAGGTTGGCTCATAGATGATAACCTCAGCACCCTTTGCCTTGATACGCTTCATAATACCCTGAATGGCAGACTGGCGGAAGTTATCACTGTTTGATTTCATAGTCAAGCGATAGACACCAATCACACAGTTGTGCTCTTTGCTTGCATCATAGCTGTTGGCATCGGCATAGCTGTAATAGCCAGCTTTCTGAAGTACAGCATCTGCAATATAGTCCTTGCGGGTACGGTTGCTCTCTACGATTGCCTCAATCAGGTTCTCTGGAACATCAGCATAGTTTGCCAAGAGCTGCTTGGTATCCTTTGGCAAGCAATAACCACCATAACCGAAGCTTGGGTTATTGTAATGAGTGCCAATACGTGGGTCAAGACCTACACCTTCTATGATAGCCTTGGTATCAAGACCTTTGACTTCTGCATACGTATCAAGTTCGTTGAAGTAGCTTACACGCAATGCCAGATAGGTATTGGCAAAGAGCTTCACAGCTTCAGCTTCCTTCATGCCCATGAAAAGAACAGGGATGTTCTTTTCAAATGAAGAGTGAAGAGTGAAGAGTGAAGAATCCAATTGCTGGGTATCTCCATGATGACCTATAGCTCCTTCAAGGAGTAATGATGCAAAGGTCTTGGCAGCTTCTTTCATCTTCTCTACGTCAGTCACAGCATTGATTGCCTCATTCTCTTCAGCAAACTCAGGTCGGTCAATAAGCTTGGGATAACCTACGATAATACGGCTTGGGTAAAGGTTGTCATAGAGTGCCTTGCTCTCACGAAGAAACTCTGGAGAGAAAAGGAGATTGAACTTCTTGACTCCTTTCTTGGCATACTTTAGGTAAAGACTGCGGGTATAACCTACAGGGATAGTACTCTTGATAACCATCACAGCATCTGGATTCACTTCCAATACCAGATCAATAACTTCTTCTACATGGGTTGTATCGAAGTAGTTCTTTACTGGGTCATAATTGGTTGGTGCTGCAATCACCACGAAGTCAGCATCCTTATAGGCAGTCTTGCCATCAAGAGTTGCAGTCAAGTTCAATGGCTTCTCTGCCAAATACTTCTCAATATAATCGTCCTGGATAGGAGAAATCTTATTGTTGAGTTTCTCCACCTTCTCTGGGATTACATCTACAGCTGTTACATGATGGTGCTGAGACAACAGGGTTGCTATACTCAGACCTACGTAGCCAGTACCGGCAACTGCGACATTTATATCTTTGAAATCTTTCATATCGTTTTTATTTATAGTTAGATACTTTATCTATGATAATCATTGCATGATCAACCATCTGTTCGATAGTCAGATGCTTTGAAACATAATCTCTTGCATTATCTCCCATTCGTTTTATATCTTCAGCATAAAGCGAATTGATCTTACTAATGCAGTCATCAATATCTTTGAATATCAATCCATTTTCTCCTGATTGAATATACGAGTATTCCACACATTGCAGAGTCTCATGAGAGCGTTCAAAAGTAAAGATCGGTTTGCCATACGCCATAGCTTCAACGATGGACAGCCCAACCCAACCAGGCTGAAAATATACATCTGATAAAGCAAAGAGTTCTCTTTTAACCGCCGTATCATATACTGCTCCAAAATCATACACATTGCCATAAGAAGAAAAGTCAGGCTTGCACTTTCCAGAACCAATAATCACAAAGCCATACTTTTTATCATCCAATCGCTTGATTGTTTCCAAAAGCAAATCTACACGGCGGTCAGCAGTAAACCTGGCACAGAAGATAAAGATAACATCTTGCTTGACTCCATATTTAGCCTTTAATTCATCTTTTGTCAAATCAGGCTGATACTTAGTCATTTCATCAACGCCAGACAAAGTATTACAGAGAGCCACCATAGGTTTATCAGGGAAATACTTTTGCCATTGATCCTTTTCTTTATCCATGTAGAACCAGATACCATCCGCTAAGGCAATCATCCATTTCAGTTTCCAGTCAGGCTTTTTCTTTTCTTTCAGATAGCGACGAACAGAAATACCCTGACCCCATAGAATGATTTTCTTGTGATGCAACCATTTAGTTAACAAGAGAATCCATGTACCAAAATGAGCAAAATGGAGCATCAGTACCAGGACTTTATTCTCTTTGCCCAACAGAGAGAATGGATTGTAGAACAGCAGTTTCCCCTTGATAAGCTTGCTTGGTATATGTTTACATACAATATGACTCATTTGAAAAGAAGCAGACTTCACATCTTTCGTCTTTTCATAAGTATAAATTTCCTGATCCAGAGATATATCATTGACGGCACCCTGTTTCAGTCGCTTCCCCAACAAGTCAAAGAATTCCTCACGATAATGAGGAATAAACGGTTGTAAGTGAATCAGTTTCTTCATCTATTTATCATTTTTTTCAAAGAATTAGCCAGATTTCTCTGACCTTTCTCATTCAGGTGGATGACATCGCGATACATATCTACAGTGACACCCTCATTCAATCCATCAATCAATTTTATATGATGAGTTTTAGCCCATTCCATAATCATCAATCCACCTTCTTTATATTTCCGGCTCATGACCTCACCCACCTCAGGATGAAGATAAATAAAGAAAGGAATATGCTTTTCCTCAGAGATCTGAAGGAGCTGGTCAAAACCAGGATCAAAATTCAAAGCCTTATTCGCAACACCCTCATCACTCTTCACTTTCTCTACCACTTGTGCATCAGGATCTAAGAGTTGCTTACCTCTAAAATAGACCTTGATACGAGGCATCAGATATCTATCTATCACTTCCCATATAGCCAACTTGTATTGTTTATCAGGATAATTAGGATAGATACCGACCACCGGCACATGGCTCATCACATCAAAGGCATCATGGCTGCTGCACACAAGCACCATTGCCTTGGCACCAAAAGTACCTTTCTCTTTCAGATAAGCAGCGCAGTTGTCTGGTCCCCAACTACCCGACGAAATATTCAGCATCTGCATCCCAGTTTCTTTCGAGAACAAGGTTGTGGCTACACTATCCTGATCAAGCATGGTTCCACCAAAGATAACCGAATCGCCTAACCCAAGGACAATCGTTTTCGTAGAATCCGGCTCTTCACTTCTCTGAGAATAAGAATTGCAATCAATATGAGAGAAAAAGCGATAGCGATGCTGATTCGGCTGTGCTATATACTCATAAGCAGGCGATGACTGATATAATACCGCATCACAGAAGCCAAAGACATAACGGAGAATGATTTCAACAATTGAGAAAGAAATCAGAAATATGCTAAGACATTTAAACTTAAAAGAAACAGTATGATTTAAAATTTTCATCTTATTTCTAATATCTTAATAGAATATTATACCTTATGTAAATGCATAAGCATCGGATACTTACGATACATCATTTTATGTTCTATCATGATACCAATAATAAACCAAATAATCAGACAAAGATACCATCCAGCCTGGAACATATAACCTTCCAGAATAGAGTGAATAGACATAAAGACGAATGCTACATAGAATAAAATTGTATTGTAATCCCTACCTATCTGACGTGGCATTACTATTGCAGCAACCCAAATGGCTATGATAAATATAATACCGATAATACCAGCTTGAGCCAACACAGAAATAAAGCTACCACCTGATTCATTACGACCTACCTGTTTATTTGCTCCAACACCATGAGCAGCAAAGCCAATACCCCATATAGGAGAATACTTGAATTCTTCCATTCGCTGACTCCACAGTTCATCACGTGAAGTATTTTCTGTTGTTATTTCAAGACCATTCTTTTTGTTCATCATAGCCTGAGAATTTTTCATTAAGAATGGTGCAAAGATTACTGCTGCGACTCCCACGATTACCAAATTTTTAACTACTGCAATTTTTTTAGACTGCATCCATATTATCAGTACAGAGCATGCTAACGAAAGAAAAAATGCTGAACGAGAAGCACCAATCATAGTAACATATAGACTCGCTAAAATCATTGCAAAATAAAAATATTTCAAAGACTTTTTCTTCAAATTATCTCTAAAAGCCATGCTTACAAAAAACAATGTAGAGAAGGCTGCAGCACAACTCGTCCACATTGGGTGACTACAAAAACCCGCAAACTCCGCTACGCGTCCCATGGCTATACCATATTCATCTATATATACCAAATTGATACCAGCAAACTTCGCATATAAATTAGCTAATGTTGCTATTCCAAATCCAGAAAATATACAATACATGAGCTTGATTTTGTATAGATGCCATTTAATGGATAGTCTAGGCGCAGCCATGAATAGTACAATAGAAAATAGAACCAAACGTAAGTCCAATACCATGTTAATCATTGTAGAAAGCCACAAGAAAACTATGAAAACATAATATAAAGTCGTCTTACTGCATGATTGCAACTTAAATTTACTCATTTTATATAATATCAGAGCAAATGCGATATAGTATGCAAACTGAGGAAACCAAGCAGGAAATAAGTTGGTAAAGACAAAAAATGTGATAAGATACTCAAACTTATGCTGTTTGATGAAAAATTTTATTTGCTTAAACATAGTTTATTTGTTGATTGTTTTCTTCATTCTTTCTACAGCTTGACCGAAAGCAAACATACGACAAGCCTCATTCATTATCATTTCTCTTGTAATCTTCTCTTGCTGGATATCCTGTATCAATGATTGAAGATTCTTAAGAAATTCTTCAGCAGTATTAAATTCCCACATCATGCCACATTTTTCAAAATTTCTATAACCTCTGGCAGATATTGTATGAACTAATACCGGCAGACCATTACGGAAACCATCCATCACTCGGAGTTTCATTCCACCTCCCAATCTTGCAGGACACAAGAAGATATCACAATCTTGCACAATAGAATCCATGTCCTTAGGATTAGGGATGACAATTACTCTTGGAGACATTGGCTTTATACGGTCTAATAAAGAAACTGGAGGATTTTTACCAGCCAATACTATATGAATATCCTTGGGTACAAGAGGAAGAAGTTCATCCAGAAAATAGTTGATACCATCCATATTCTGCACATTACCCATTGTACCGCTAATCACCATCTTTAAATGTTCATTTCTAAATGGTTTTATTTCCGAAAGAGAATGATGATCATTCTTAGGATAAAAGCACCCGCCAACTACAGCATTAGTATTCGACACACCATACATCTCCGTAAATTGCTCCTTGTCTTCTTCCGTCAAGAAGATATTGTAGTCACAATTCAAATATGATTTCCGCTCATTTTTCTTCACCTGATACAAGAATAACAAACGTTTTAGTAAACCATTATTATCCTTAAAATAATCATACTCGCAATTATGATTGAGTACAATAGTCTTTACACCGCTATTTTTACAAGAACGAACCAAAGAACCCGCAATACTGTTGTGATCAAATACACAATAATCATAATGATTGCTTTTGAGTAAAGCCTTTACTGTCTCTTGATGGCGGTGCATAACCCCAGTAAAAGTCGTCATCACCTTACCAATAAAGCCACGAGGCGCTACAGGATAGAAATGAGCCATTGGATATTCTTTCTTGCGTTCGGGAGTTAAATATTCCTTGCAAATACAAACATCCATTTCAGCCCCTTGAAACACCTCTGAGAACAACTGCAGATAGTTACGGCATGCGTAACATCCACCTCCAATCCCCCAGGGATTATGTTTCAATACATATAATATTCTCATGAAATATAAATCTAAAGATTCAATATAAATTTCGCCAATCTTTGCTGCGCTTTCATCTTATAATAGCCTAATGTTTTCTTTTTTACATCAGTGATTGAATTTGCAGTAAAACCTTTAACGTTAGGATTCCAGCTCTGGGCGACACGATGAATGCACACAACATCTTTCATGCTGGTATATCCTGGCTGGTCAAAATACTGATAAGGATATACATGAACTCCATTCTTCAACAACTGCTTTTTATTATTGCTATTACTGTTGTCGAAGCCATAATTCTGAGCAAGACTCATTTGGAGATCAGGAATAATGGTCATGTCATAGCGAAGACGCTGCTCCAATTGCTCATTATGAGAACGGATGAAATGACGATTTTCATAGAACTCCAGACATTCCCCTATAAAAGGATGCTCCTTCTCTGCTCCAAAGCAATGAGATGTCAGCATGGTATAATCCTTTCCTGTCTTAGGATGATGATGTACGTAATACTCCCTACCGATGAACATACCATCATTCAAGAAAGGATCAAATGACTTAAACATCTCTATATCTGTGTCAAGCCAGATGCCACCATAATGATAGACTGCATACAGACGTACGAAGTCAGCTGCAAAAGCCCACTTCTTCACACTCACAGCCTCGTTAGCAAACACATTATTACATTCAGCCAATTTCTTGGCATCCCATAATATAAACTCATAGTCAGGCAACACCTTCTTCCATGTATCCATACAAGCTTTTAATTCTGCTGGATAGGGGTCGCCACTAAACCATGAGGAATGAATAATTTTTGGTATCATATTCTTCTAAAAAACAATTTAAATTCTACCTCCACACTATGCTAAGGCATAAAAATAATAAAGTGTATAGATAAAAACTGTTAAGCACACCAGAAAAGATATTTGTCAATTGGTATATATAAGTAATTAATCATGGAAAAACAAATATAATACCAAACCTAAAATATAATTGGAAATTTGGGAGATTGACTTATATACGATTTTATCATCTTCACAAGATTTCCCTCAGGCTTATTAAGCCTTAGGGAAATATCCTATTTTAAAAAGAACGACACGAAGTCGATTTTTCAGATTGCCCAAGAAATACTGCCAAGGAGTCTTGTCATAGATTCCACCATTCATACCCTGTCCATGCACTCTATCCCAATAGGGAGGATAGACAAACTTAAAGCCAGCAGCCACAGCTGCTCTTATCGCATCCCCCGTAGCCCATTCAAAAGGATACGTGGCAAAAGTCTTTTCCTTTTGCATAGTGAGATAAGGCAAGAAGTTAGGGCTGAAGAATATAAACTTACAATCAGACCAAGGCTTGTAACTATGTTTATAGGCAGACACAAAACCAACCGCCTCATTTTTTACCTTACGCCCGATTGACTCCACCAATTTCTTCACATTCAAGAGTTGCAACCTACCCGTAATTTTGACAACCATTTCTGCCTCTTTCATTTTTTGGGATTTCTCGATGACATATTCCAAAATTTCCATTTCCTTATAGCTTCGAGAACGATCAGGAACAGTAGGGGCACTATAGTAAGTCAAGAACTCAACTCTACCCCCCCCACTTTGCAAAGAGTGGAGAAATATCCGTACCAGAATTTTCACAAAACGTCAAGTCGTAATCGGTATTTTCTAAATACCAATTGATGGCACTTACATACATCTCTTGACGTTTCTGCCAATCATTACAAACTATCTTATCAGTACAATTTGGTTTGATGCAACCTGTCAATAATAATAATGTCTTCATATCAATCTAAAAATTTTATTTTTTATCTGCACAATTCCCAATGGTAGCAATATACCACCGAGAGTATATATCATTATCAATGGCAAGGAATGAGTGGCATAACTTCCACCCCACCCCAAAGTCATGGTTTCTTTTGGTGAGATTATAGACAAACCATACTCTATCATTTTAAAAGCCAAGACATGCCAAATGAATATGGTCATTGTATGCTGTCCTATAAACTCTAAGATCCTCTTGCAAAATCTTATTTTTTGAATAACTTCCATAAAAAGCCAGCTAAAACCTATTCCCACTACTGCCATGAATATGGCTAATAACGGATAAAACTTAACTGTGTTATTGGCGCATGAGAAAACAACCATAAGCAGCAACAAACTGAATCCAAGACCATAATGACTTTTAATTATGGTTACTCCTTGCTGAGCTATCAGCCATCCCAACATATAAAATCCCATATAATAACAGACTCTATGTAAGTCATAGGGATTAGGCAAATGGAATGCAATCATCAGCACCCCAGCACATGTAAATATTACCCCCCCACAGACCAGCATAAACTTTCGACAAGGACAAGTCTTGGTTAACCGCAACATCCCATAGAAAATGATGGAAATAAAGAACAAAACTGGCAAGAACCAAAAATGTCCTAACAAATCCATAGCCCCAACTCGAAACCTCAAAACTAGACAAAGGGCTTTTCCTATATCTTCCAAAGAGTCATAATCAAATCTTGTCAGGTCAAATTGATAAAGCCAATGGGATAAAAAAATCAGCAGTGAATAAACCGTTGCAAACGGTACATACAAACTCTTCCATTTTGAAAATAAAAAGCTCTTGATATTTTTTCTATCGCTGCAAAAGAACCCTGAAATAAAGAAAAACAAAGGCATATGGAAGGAGTAGATGAAAACTCTAAAGGCATCCGACACACCAGCATGCCCCAACACAACCATGATGATAGCCCAACCTCTCATCATATCTAGTAATACATTTCTCTTTGCCATTATCTCGAATTATTGATAACGTATGAATAAAATGTCGGTTTGCCCTCTATTTGGTCTATGAATGACATTTTATATGTCAACTTAAACAGATAAGTATTGGGAAGAAGCAATTCTTCCATACTTGCTTTATCAAAAGGCATATTCATCTTTGACAACAAATCGTGCATATGTTCATTACTCAAAGGAATTCTATCAAAAAGAGCCTTGCACTCTTCATCATTTTCATAAATATATTCAAAACTATAATCAACCAACAAGTAATCCATGATTATTGAGTATTTACGCCAATATTGTTCAAAGATGGATTTCATCAAAAAGAACACTTTGGAATGAACTTCATTGGTTCCCAAAAACTGAACATTCCACTTCCCCTGAGCCACATACTTACATCCAGAGGGGCAATTTTTTACAGTAATCAACTTCATGTCATAGATTTTCTCTGGCAGTTTCTGTGCGCAAAATACCGTACTATCAATCCAAAGTCCACCATGATTAAACAAAAGGCTTACACGAATATAATCCGACAATGCAGCCAAGCTCATCTTGCCTGCATCCACCTTCTCTTGAATAAAGGATGGAATGTCAATATAATCCAACACATTATCTTTTGTTATCAAAACAACTTGCTTATCCGTTGCTTTTATGATACTATGGTAAGTAGCTTTCACAATATGCGGCATATTTTCTTCTCCTTGCCACCACAACACCCATATTCTATAAGTATTTCCACGAATAGGCATAGATGGGGGGGCATCTTGCGACTGCAAGTCTATATGCTTCTGCAAGAACTTCAAGTTCAGCCTATGTTTAACACAATGGTGTTTATCAACATTATTGAAAAACACCAAGAAAAACACATGATACATCAACACCAAGCTATCACACAAGCCTCTCATTCGTATTTGCTTAGCATAAAAAAGCAAAAAGGCCAAATACAATTTAATTTTGGTTATCATATTTTAGTTTTTTATTCCTTTCAATTTCAAATATACCCTGTTAGTAATGAAATATGCTGCCACACTCCAATGTGCCAATTTCATTTTAGAACTCTTTGGAAAAGCAAAACCTTGATTGCTCCAAGCGTCCAAGAACTGACGCACCGTTGAATGTAGAGCTTTCTTGTTTACACCTTTGACAAGAGAAGCACTATAAAGCAGATTCTGGAACATTTGCTGGATGCGCATTTCCAGCCAAGGTTCAGGCTTCACTTTTTCGTCTTTACACCATTTTAACAACCGGTCTATCACCAGTGGAAGATCCTCCAAGTTCTTGCGACGATAACTATCATCTTGAGTTGCAGAACCTTCACGCAAACGATAATTGTACAAGACTGCATCTAAACGAGCAGGTCGTTGGCATCGTATCAGGTATTTATATTGAAATTCCAAATCCTCACCTACTCTTGTACCTAAGGAGAAAGCGAGACGTTGGTGGTGATCAATCATCACCCACGTCTTTTTGTAGAAAAGACGTTGGTGATGATTACACTGGTATTTACAGAGGAAATCATTCTTGGATAAATCAGTACATTTTAATATACCTTTTTGATGCTCTAAAGTATTCAATTCTTCACCATCACAAAACTTTCTCATGTCAAATAGAACATAATCTGCATCATCCAACACCTCCGGATTTAAAATTTCAAAATCAGGGTTAATGCTATCATCCGAATCAACAAACCATATCCACTCACCTTTAGCTGCATCCAGACCAGCATTTCTTGCAGCACTCACACCAGCATTCTTCTGATGAATAACCCTAAACCTGGAATCCTGTTTTGCATACTCATCACAGATTTTACCTGATGTATCTGTCGATCCATCATCAACAAGTATAGCCTCCCAAGTCACTGTTTTAAGCTGTGAAATACTATCTAAGCATTCACGTAGATATTTTTCCACATTATATACTGGGACAATTATTGAAATAAAAATTTTATCCATTTAGAATAATACATTAGTTGGTTCTTCAATGATATTCACATCGTGGCGAAGTGTTGGCTTGCTCTCTATATGATACAACCCCAACCGACCTAACATCATCTTAACTTTCTGCTTGCGAGATAGTTTTTGTTTTTTATGAGTTAATTCAACCTCAGGCCAAGGCGTCATCTTGCGGTATTTATAGTACAATTCCTTAAAAGGATTAATACATTCATAATGCCAAGGCTTTTGCGGCATACAGAAATGAATAATAACTGGATTCTGACAAGCATCAATAATCTCCGGATAATACTTGCGGTCAAGATATAGCCATTCCTCCACATACAGATAATATTCTAGAAGGTTATAACGGAAAGGAAGTATCTGTTTGCTATCATGGAAGAGAATATTAATAATATCCTGATCATGGTTTTTCAGAGCCTTAGGCATTGCTTTAGCTATCTCTTTGGCTCTATCAAAGACATGCAATTCTCTCCACTTTTTTAAGTTGATAAGCAGAACTCCAGCATTAATATAACCATCATGTATCGGATATCGCAATCGATTATAAAGACGTATGCTGTCATTCACTCTATCTCGGACACCAGCAACGGCATAATCCCCCATTTCTGTATTCCATAGTTCCTTCAAACTTCCATTTACGATAGTATCACAGTCTAAATAAATCACCTTATCTATGTCAGGTAATTTATCTTGGATTACCAATCGGAAATAAGTTGTAAGATTGATATAGGCATTACCAACGGGGAAATCTTTGAAATCATCTTCAGACAAATCATAGAACAGGATGTCTTTACCATCCTGCTTCACAAACCATTCCTGCATCATAACTCGATTTGCATCCGTAATTTCATCAACAAACAAGTGGAAAGTAATTCTCTCCGCTTGATTGTTATCGATAATAGACGCTATAGTCGTGGCACAATAAGGAATATAGTAGTTATCTAAACAAAAAACGATGTGCATAATTTCTCTAATTTTTGCAAAAAATGAAGCAATTCTCTTGTTCACGAAATGTAAAATAATAATAAGCAAAATTGTTCTTACAACAATAAGCTATTTTCTTAATTAGATTCGTTTGTGATTCCAAGAGATATTCTCTTTCAAAACCCTCGCTGGAGTACCACCGAGCAACGAACCTTCCTTTACTTGTTCCTTCATCTTACAGACTACTGCCTTAGCTGCAACAACACAATCCTTGGGGATATTCGCCCCTTTCAAAATCAAGCTTCCCATAGCAATCCAAACATGCCCCCCCCAGAATGATGTCCTGCGCATAGTTAATACGTTCTCCATTCAAATCCAAGAGCGAATGGCTATCTGATGTTCTGATTTCACATGAGCTGGAAATCATGCAATCATCACCTATCTTAATCTTGGTTCCTTCCAAAGCAGCCAACAAGCAGCCTGGTCCCAAATAACATTGCTTACCAATTTCTATCTGATTGGCATCATCTTCTATAGCAAATCGTATATTCGATAAATAGTTCATGTCATTTATAACGATCTCATTATTGTTTCCAAATATCGTTATTGTCACCTCATCTAATAGTACATGATTTCCTAATCTCACCACATTGTGTTTTCCACAACTCTCCAAATGTAGCTTTTTAATACGACAATCTCCTCCAGAAATCAGCGTAATATGTTTGAAATGATTATAATAGAAGGACTTAGCATAAAAAAGCAAATACTTACTCTTACCTAAGATTTTATAAATATTCATATTCTTCATTTTTGAAATATTTTTCTTAGTTTCTTATAAGAAACCATTAGAAATTGAATAAACAAATTGTGGCTTTTTAAAATGAGTAAATTAGCTCGTGTTGTTTGGTAACCATAGTTGTCAATGTCACAAGCTAATTCTATATAGAATTCAGATTTATGCCACGATATAGAAAAGGGATGATTATCCAAATAGCGCATCAAATCATATATTCGTATTCCTATCATATCATTCATATAATTAGAATGGTATTGTTTAGGAATTGACAAGAGGCGCATTTTTTGCATTTGGCTTTCATAATCCAAAGATAGTCTAAACGAATTGGTCGTATTGTTAACGTTTTCGATATAGTAATTATAAACTTCCTTGTGAACTATTCTCACAGGCTTCTCAGTGTTAAAGGACAAGCGGATATTCATTAACATATCCTCACCCATATTTATCTCTCTCGGTATATCAAAGACAAATTCATTAAACAGACATTTTCTATATAAATGGGCTACAGGACCGACATGAAGACCGTACCGGCCTATATTTCTACGTCTATATTCTTCTATAGACAAAATATTTTCCATCGGTTTTGATTCACCAATCCAGCCCAGTACTATATCAATTGAGTCATCCGCGCTCCCAATCAAATTTTCTAAAGCATCACTCGGTATCGTATCGTCAGAGTCAACAAATGCAATCCATTCACCTTGAGATTTTTGCACTCCCACCTTACGAGCCATAGAAGCTCCCTGATTTTCTTGATGGATAACTAATATATTATCAGAGTTAGCGGCATATTTATCACAAATAAGACCAGACTTATCGGGAGAACCATCCTCAACCAACAACAACTCAAAATCTGTATATGTTTGGCTCAAAATAGATTCTATACAAGCCGAAATAAAGTTTTCCGCTTTATAAACAGGAACTATTATTGATATCATTCTACTTATACATTTTTTTAGATCGTAAATAATCTATGAAAAATAACACTTTGTCAATTGTGCGTCCAAAACAACCTATATTATCCATCTCTTTGAATGCATGTACAAATTCTTTAAAGTTCAATGCTCCATAATACATTTTAGAACAATAAAGCAATCCACCTCTTATTCGTTGATTATAAAATTCTAAGACCCTATTCAAGTTTAACTTAGTTGGTTCATATTTCAAATTATCTATTAAATCTTTCATCCAATAATGAAATCTGATTTCTGACAACATTTTTCCTTTGTCTATTTCTTTATTTTTCGAAGCATGAGATACTTGAATATCTGAAATTCGGAAATTGAATAAAACATCCTTGGAGTTTACCATTCCATTCTTAGCCAAGAGCATTGCTGTTGCATTGTCACTTCCCATGGCATAAGGGAAATCAACAAAGCCCCCTTTTGCTAAAAGCGCATTTTTCTTGAACACGTAATTACCTATGCATGTTGTTGAATACGCACAAATTGCAGACAGTTCATCTTGGAATTCTGGATAAAAAGCATCTTCCCATACGACTTCATCTTGCATATCTATATGACGAACTCTTGCTCTAAACAAATCAGTTTCTGGATATTTCGCTATCAAACGTTCCATTTCTTGCAAGAAGTTTGGTTCATAAATGTCATCATCTGCTGCAATAATCACATATTCACCATGTGCCTTAAGAAGCAACTGATTCCAATGTGTCACTAAATGAAAACTCCCTATATTATGCTCTTTACGGCAATAATGTATTTTAGAGTTATTAATTTCATCTACAATTTTTTTTAGGTTTTCAGGTGATGCATCATCCGAAACAATCACCTCATAATCATCATAATTTTGAGACAATATACTCAACAACGCCTTTTTTAAAAAGCGAGATTTATAAACAGGAACTAAGAACGAAAACTTCATATCTAATAAAAATCATAATTTAACCTTACGAAAAACTACTAGTTTTTTCAAAGAGCTGTAACACCTATCCAAGAACAATGGCAAAAAGATTCCAATGATAATGTATGCTGTAATCCACTGCCCCTCCACATTAGGAATAACGGGATGACAACTTAACGCGGACATAGATTTTTCGCCATGCAAAACAATCAAGTAACTGACTATTTTGAATGAAGAAAAATGCAATATCATAATACTTAAAGAACGTTTCCCTATATAAGCTAAAAAATCCTTTATATAGATGCAATTTGACAATAATTGCGAAACATTATATATAAATATCACCCCATAAATAGCAACAAAATAATAAACCAAAATATCTTTATACTTTAAATCAATCATTTCATGAAACCCATTATTACAGGTAATCAATATAATCCCGGAAACAACAAACAGAGCATATCTTAAAGTTTGTATTTTACGAAATAGTTTACCAGAAAAGAAAAATGCGGTAGCAAGTAATGTCACATAATTTATTTGATAATAAATAGTCACGTTAAACTTAGATAATAAAACAGCACCGATACATAGAATGACAACCAACAGGAAGTCTACTATCTTATCATGAGTTATTTTACACAGAGCTACCAATTTAGCAATCCCATACGCAAACAAATTCACAAGCAACAACTGAGTTAGAAACCAAAAAGTACCTAATAATGGTTCAAACTGCTGCATTCTTACAAATATTCTAAAGGCAAAAGTTTTAAATTGAGAAAAGTCAATTACTTGTGTCGCACAAATACCATGCTGAGCAAAAAAATTATGGAAGCATAAATACAAAAACGACCAAAATACAAAAGGTACATAAAGAGTTTTAACTTTCCTTTTACAAAATGCAAAAACGTTATACTTTCCGGCATCAAAGAAGAAGCCAGAAAACAAAAAAAATAAAGGCATATGCCATTTGTAAATGAAGCATACCCAATAATTATCTTTGCTCAAAACATGCCCGAGAACCATAGCTATAATAGCCAAACCTCTTGCAATATTTATTGTTTCATTCATATCTCTATCAAATCAAATTCATACGAGAAAGACACCTATAATATAATGATCCTCTTCTAACAAACAATCTTAGAACAATTTTATCCAACCATATCAAATATTTACTATAATAGTAATGATACTCTTGATTTCTCATTAAAAAAGCGTAGTGTCCTTCTATCAATTCACTAAAAGCCAAAAATGTATATTTACGCATCAATCTCTTGCCATACGATACAGAACACAAACATTTTTCAAATAGTTGTAGATGCTTTAAATACATATTATAACTTTGAGTATAATCGCGGGAAGCTGCAGTTAAACAACCATCATGATACATCTCATAATGGTAACCTGCCTTACATACCACCTGCATAGAAGAACAGTTCATTGCATAATTTATACAGAATAGAATATCTTCACCAAAAGCAAGAGTTTGGTCAAAACTCACATTATTAGAATGTATAATATTAGCTTTAAATAATTTACAATAGGGTCCATACACATAATGATTTAACAAGTAATTGGCAGCAATATCCTGTATGAATAATTTTGGCTCATAGCAATATTTATTATCATTCACTATGTTTCCTTGCACACAAAGGTCACTATCCATAGAAAAATTTGCCAAGTAGTCTGGTTCCACCCAATCATCACTATCTATGAAGGTTATCCACTCGCCTTTGGTGTGTTCTATACCAAGATTACGAGCTGAGCTTACTCCTCCATTCTCCTTGTGAAAAACTCGAATGCGACAATCTTTTGCAGCATACTCATCACAGATATCTCCAGATTTATCCTTGCTGCCATCATCTATAAGCAAGAGCTCAAAATCGACAAATTTTTGAGCAAGGATGCTTTCAATACATCTTTGGAGATATTTTTCAACGTTATATACAGGAACAATAATACTAATCATAATTTGTTAATTAAACAGTTATACAAGAAAGATGTCGACTTCTCTCTTAGAAGAGATAACCTCTCTGATATCACATCAAAGTCGATTTTATTCAAACGTTGAGTTTCCTCTATATTATCTACTAATCTTGATGACAATCCAAACATTTCCAATAAAGATTGCATACGGGTAGAACCTCTAAATTGATTACCAATTACAACAAATTATTTTTGAAATAAAATAGAAAAGACACACGCATGGAAAGAGTCTGTAACAACAAAGTCGGCATCTCTAAAAGCTGCCAACCATTTTTCTACAGATGGCATAATACGATACTCGTAATCCTAACTTTCAAGATTATCAATTCCTTGGCCAATGCAAATGAATTTTATCTTTTGCCAAGCTTATCAGTTCTACCATATAACTATTTTTTCGAAGAAGCAACCAATATAAAATTATGGAAGAAATCACTCCCAAGGCACAAACAACCATATTATTTAAAGGCAAAAGAGTGATAAAATAAGCCGGTAAACATGCCACTATAGATTTTATAAAGAAGCCGCCAAAATCTTTCAACTGAGTCATGTATCCCAATCCAAATAACTTTCCCGTATAATACGTATTGATAAAAACCGCAATTTGAGAATATATAACTTTAGATATACATATTCCAATTACACCGAATGGTATAGAAGCAAAAAGTATCAAAACCGAAATCGCTTTTTTAATAATCTCCAAACGCAAGAATAAATCACTTCGTCCCTTAACCTGCAACAAATTAAGATTGATTCGGCAAATGTGATCAAACATTATTGAAAAACAAAATATTTGAAGATATATGATACATGACTCCCATTTTGAAGTCAACAAGACAAGCACTAATGGTCTTGCAATTGCTGCAAGAAGCACACAACCAAAGAATATGGCCAAAGAGGTGACACAAATATATTTTCTATATACATGAATCAAATGTTTCTCATCATCTTGAATCTTAGCAAGAATAGGAAAAGTTACCTTACCCAAGACGTCATTCGTAATATTAGCAGGATAACAAGCTAAAGAAGTGCCACGTGAATATACGCCCAAATCTTTTGATGAAAAATATCGACCTATAATCAAGGGAGTTAAATTTGAATAAATTGTATGTAACAAACTTGAAGCAAGGAGTTTGCTTCCAAAATTCCATAAATAATGAAACGACTTACGACTAAATCCACAACGGGGAATCCATTTACAGTATATCCATATAAACAAGACGTTTACAAAACTACTCATCAATGCTTGAACAACCAAAGCCCAAACACCACAACCGCAATAAGCAAGAGCAACGCCCACAACTCCAGAAATAAGAGTAGCATAAACATTACGTTCAGCTAAAGCTTTAAAATTTAAATCAATTGTGAGTTTTGCGGCTTGTGGACCCATTAAAGAATTTAAAATTAAAGCGATAGACTGGACACGCAAAATTGAACAAAGAAGAGGAATGTGAAAGAACTCTGCTACCCATGGAGCTATCAGGAACAATATCGTATAACAAACGATAGACACTATTATATTAAAATATAATACCGTACAATAATCCTCCTCTGTTCGCTCTTTTTTGCGAACTAAAGCCGTCCAAAATCCACTATCAATGAAAGTACCAGATATAGCAATAAATATGCCCAACATACCGACAGTTCCATAATCTTCTGGCGTCAACAAACGAGCCATTATCAATCCCAATAGAAATTGAATTCCTTGTACTGCAATTTTCTCAATCGCCGTCCATTTTACACTTTTTATAGTTTCTTCCTTTACCGAACTCATCTATTTTATCTTTATTTGAATATATTTATATGTCCAACCAAAGAACAATGTTATTATCGCACAAGAGAATATATAGACATACGGATAATCTTCTATAATTATTCCTCCTCCAACCTCACTTAGCACAATCATACCTATTCTTTGATATATATACAAAGGGAACAACCTCTTTCCTAACCACTCCAACGCTTTGCTATTAATCTGTACTTTCATAGACAGCAAAACTATCAATAAAGCGAAAAATATAGCCCTCATATTTGCGACCATTCCTTTCATGTTAAGAGGCAAATTAGAGAAAAGCACAAAAAATACAAGCAACATCATCAAGTTTATCCAATATCGTTTCATAAGGACACTTTCTATTTCGCGCTTATAAAGTGAATAGCAGATGCCAAGTGGATAAGAATAAATTGTATCATACCAATATAATTGCTTAGTACGTAGCAATATCAAGTGTATCAATATGACTATCAACAAATTACCCCCCCCGAATTGCAAACGACTAATTATTTTTCGCTGAAAAATAATGTATGTGAGATAGGTTGATGCGTAACAACATAATATTACGAATATATACCAATTACTATTACCTATTGACGTCCACCCTGTAAAAGCCAATATGATATTTTGTGTGGAGTAATCCGTCCCTAAAAGCAAATTTATCAATAAGAACAGAAAGATTGCTACATCAAAATTCAAAAGAGTTATCAAAACTCTCTTTATAGGAATTTTATCAACATATTTCTTCCCTTTCCGTTTTATGGATTCCATAACTCCATAACCAGAATAAAAAAGAAACATAACAACCAACAACTGACCTAAATCTGCATCTATCTTTCGGAAAATATTATCTCCAAATAATGAAAAATCATATCCTGCTTCTGCCATATATGGATATATATGACGACAAAAGACGACAACGATAAAGAAACCTTTTACACAATTACACTGCTCCTTTGATATATAACCATCATAACCATATCTATGTATTTTCATGCCATATACCAATAAGAATAGAATTACAAAATATAATGCTAACATGCTCACTACTTATCTTTATACTCCTCTTGTCCAAGAATAGCATTAATGATATTTTCACATGCCGTTTTCCCATGAGGAGGAATCAAATACTTGTTATAAAAATGTTCACGTTCACTCTTCATTGGATCTATGCCATTGATTACATTTAGAATAAATTGTTCTATTTGTTCTTTGCTATGACCTTTGTAGTGGAGGTCAAATGCCTTTTGACCAAATTCATTATAAGAGGACTCTAACCCTTGCTGACGAACCAAATACATTACTGGATTCTTTGTGTAATGATATTCTATAGTGAAAGAACTACAATCATGAATCATCGCATCAGAGTATTTGAAAAGGGCATCATATTCACCATCTTCAAATTGAGAGTTCTCTGCATTTTTCCACTCATCATAATATCTATCAGTTTTTTCCTGCCCCCATACTATCAGCAAATTTTTATAGAGCAAAGGATGAGGTTTAAATGTCCATTGTACTTGGTCTTTGTACTTATGCATCAAATCAAGCAAAAGTTCACCATTCTCCAAGAAAGAAGACAAGGCCAACCCTGGCATATGAATTCCACCTATAGTATGATGAGGAGCATAGATAATTCTTTTTTTGGGATGGTCTTGTTTTTTCCAAGGATCAGCAAATTTTTCTTTCGGTATCATAAGCTGATCCTGAATTGGAAGACCTGTAACTACAGCTTGTTTTCCTTTGTCATTCATCAACGACAAACGGTAAGGGGAAGCTACCAATTTATTCTCAAAATATTGCTGACATAAAAGATCGAACAAAGGCAAATTTATACTCCATGAAACATCAGATGAACGGAACGCATAATAGACGTAACAAAACAAAGATCTCATATGATTCCAATACCTAATATTTTTCTGATATGCTCCATCATAGGGTTTTTGATAGAATATTATGTCAGGGGAAATGTTATGAAATACATTTTTGGTATCTTTGTCTAAATCAACAAAAGGGATACCTGAATTTTTCAAAAAATGTATCAGTTCTTTTTTTTCATCAGGCACTTCACATGATTCTGATATACCAATAAAAGGACTGAAACGTTTATGCTTAACCATTGCCTTATATAGCTCTTTCGTTTTCCAAGGTCCTACTTCTGTAATAACAAATAATACCTTGATAACTTTTTTAGAGCGAATATGCTTTATTCTTAATGGCATCAACTTTCGATATAATGGAAATTTTATCCAATGTTTATATCGCCAATCGAAAGCATTAGAAATTCTTTCCTTAGTTAGTTTCCTCATAAATATTCAGCACACTTTTTTAAAATAATAATTGTTCTTTCAATAGCTCCCTTCATTTCATATTTTGGCACAAATCCCAATTCCAATAGTTTTTTATTATCCAAAATTGCGGAGGAAGCTATACTATAGCCTTTTTTTTCTCTTTCAGATGGCAAATCAAACTTCACACTCTTACCGTTGTACATTGCACAATAGTTGGCAAAATCTTTCAAATGAACATTCGTCTTTTGACTACTAATATTATAGGACTCGCCACTCTTTCCATGCAACAAGACATATAATAAAGCTGCAACTGCATCAGCAACATAGCAATAAGAGAAGTATTGATTGCCTTCGCTCTTCAAAATTACATCTTCGCTATTTATAGCTTTCAAAATAAATTGTGAGGATGCTTTAGAATCTGATAAAAGCATCGTTGGTCCGAACAAGCGAGACAAGCGAGCTATTTTAACATTTACATTTTTCTCAGCCCTAAAAGATTGACATAATGCCTCACAAGCTCTCTTTGACTCAGTATAGCATGCTCTAGAATTACTCAAATTAAGTTTACCATTGGAATCTTCTACAAAAGCATTATCGTCAACCGAGTTACCATATATCTCTACCGAAGAAGGATATAATACTATAGCCCCACACTTTGATGCCAGTTCCAAAGCATTTTTAGCACCCTCTATGTTAATAAGCATTGTTTCTACAGGATAATTAGAATATGCAAGAGGATGAGTGTTACTAGCCAATGGGATGATATAATCTACAGACAAATCAGAAGAAAATGGAAGCATTACATCTTGTTCGATAAACGAGAAATTATCACAAGAAAAATATTCCCCTAAACGCCCTTTTGCCTTTTCCTTGTTTCTTCCCACGGCATATACCGTTACATTACCCAGAAGCATCAGAGTATCAATCAGCATAACGCCGACCATACCTGTAGCTCCTGTAATCAGGAAACTCTTTCCTTTCAATGCATCAATATTATTGACGGAAAAGATATTACGTAAATCTTCCTTATAAAAAGGATGCTTCTTAAAATATTCCATATCATTATTTTAACCAAGGTGCCTTTGAGACGTGTCTCAAAGCTTTAAACAACTCAATATCTTCCACATTCGTTAATTTGAGCCCATTTTTTTCTGAACCCAAAACCATATGTTGGTCATCTATACCTATCTGACCTACAAGTTGGCACATTGCTGCAGTTTTTTCTCCTCCTAGTTCTTCTTTTATGGCAACTTCCTGAGCAGATAAGATTGTTCCAAGTCGATAAGTATGAGGTGTCTGTGTTCTGCACAATCTCTCTCGTGGAATATCGATATAACTCAAATTATTCTTATCTTTGTGATATTCCATAATAACTTCTTTGCAAAGAAGTCCAGTTACTGCATAACCATATTCCACGCAAGTTTTGATATTATTAGATATAATATCTTCAGAAACTAAAGGACGAACACCATCATGGATAACAACAATGTCTTCATCCTTTACACCATTTTCTCGTAATCCCAACAAGCCATTGCGTGTAGATTGAAAGTTACTATCTCCACCAGGAAAAATCCACTTCAACTTTGTTATCTCATACTGGTTGGCATAAGCTTTCAAGACCGTTTCCCAGCCTTGCAAACAAACAACCGCAATTGCATCTATCTGCGGATGATTTTGAAACACTTTCATTGTATAGATAATTACAGGACAATCATCAATGTTCATAAACTGCTTGGGTATGTCCTGTCCCATTCTTGTACCAGAACCCGCAGCTGTTAATAATGCTATATTCATTGTTACTTAATTTATATGTAAACCAATACAACGTCCCCACTATTTTACAAGTAGTTACGCCTATCAGTTTTGAAAAATGTTATTATATTATCGTTTGTATATAAGATATGGTGCATTCGACAATTTGAAAGCAAACTTTATTACTTCATTTGCTTGATAATGTGATCAAAGAAATCGAGGACATTTTTGAAGTCATCAAACTGTTTACAATATAGGCTTGCCTGAGGTTCAGGGAAGCGTTGCCGAATATCAGCCTTTATCATATTTGCAAGAATATCCTTTGTATAGGAATTCCGCAACTCGTTTAATTCTTGTTCGGTCATAAGTGTTATGTTTATGAGTATTGAAGAATATAGACTTTTAATCTTTTAACGATTTTCGATCTTTGGTATCATCCAAAAAATCTACAAATTTCTCTGGTGTTAATTGCTTTGATAATCCTATTTTAAAAGCCACATCTTGACTTAGGTTTATGTCATAATGATAGCGAGGATGTCGTTTTGGATGACCTTCATTAGCAGCCACCCTAAATCCATCTATATCATCGTCATATCTAACATATCCTATTTCGTAAGTTAAGAGATGCTTTAATACTACCCAAAAATCATTGCTAACACTTTGTTCTTTTTCTAATATTGGAGTTGCAAAATCATAAATACTTTTTTCTTCATAATCACAAGAATTTAGAAAATCGCACAAATTAGATATCATGAAAGAATCAATTTCTATTTTATCCAAATCAAAATGAATAGTCGGATAACATTCTGTATGAAATGGAAAGCTAATAGAAAACATCTTCTTCTCTTTACAAAAGAACAAACGATTCATGTCATTTACAACTAACATTAATAAATTACCAGCATGATCCGTCGTTGCGTTTTGCTGCATATATCGGCAAGCCTCCAATATAAGCATGATTAAGTCTCTCCTATCTTTCAATAAATGATGAGGAAAAGCTAAATCATAAAGATTACCTTTAAGTTCATTTTATTTTTCCACATTCATGGAGTCGTTGCTTAACACCCTGCAAAACCTTCTCAGCCCACTGCTGATGATTTTGTTTCATTTCCTCCTTATCTGCTTCTGATATTTTTTGCTGCGAAATATACTGTTCCATACATTTCACTGCTGTTTCCTTTATTATATCAAGTTCAGAACTAAGGACTTTATCATGAAGTAAATACTCTGCTACCTTGCACTGAATATAGCCTTCAAGATAAGTTTTTTTCGAAAACCTACCCGTCCTTCCTTTATTGATAAAGCGGGCTGCACTCGGCAATTTGAAAGTAAACTTTCATTGCGCTCATTGGCACAGCTTTTTCCCCTTAAGGGAGGCTCCACCTCTCTTCTCGGTCTTCTTCAATAGTCTTTACGCCCCCTTCGGTTCCCCTTGTAGGGGATAGAAACGGTGCTCAAACCGCTACGCTATAAGGATGGCGGACCATCAGAGGTATGCGCTAGTTTTTTGAGCGGGATGGGACCGCCTTGCTGTTTTACTCGGTCCTCTCCCCTCAGGGGAGGAGACCATATTGCAGAAAGGGATCTGTACGTTACTCTGAAGACGGTCTAAGATGGCTGCTTACATTTAGCTATATTTTTTATAATTTCTATCTGAATGATGCAATAGGCTTCAACTGCTTACGAAGCCGCTTTCATTGCTCCACGAAATAGGCTTCATTGACTATCGAAGCCGCTTTCATTTTTCGAGGAATTTCTATTGTCTATCATTTCGCACATTACGTAGGCTCTTGTTGTTGATGTCATAGTGATCGCCCACTACATACTCGCTGTGGTCTAACTCGTCAGTGATGTAAGAGGTGGTATAGATGAGTTGATAGGAGTCCGTAGGGTATTCTTTCAACTTGTCTATCAGCGTATATTGGAATTTCTGCGCTCGCTCTTTCTCGATTCCCTTGTCCTCCATGTTGTCGGCAAAGATGAAGCGAGGGTAGCGCATCCAATCGATGTCCAAAGAGGCAAAAAAGAGGGAGAACCTTGCCACTAACTTCAAGAAGAAAGTGGAGGAGGCACTGTACTTGGCGAAACGGTCCTGGAGATAGACTATATTGTTGGAGAAATCCACCTGAAACTCGGAAGGGCTGGCTTTGGAAAAAGCTCTTTGACATTCTTGGTCGTGGTGCAGAAAATAGACACCATGCTCCTGCATTCTTTCCAACACCTTTGAACGGCGTTGGTCTTGGCTCGCCATCTTGGCTTGAATCAGATTTTTGGTCTTGACAAGTTCTACTTCCAAGCCTTTTTGCTCTGCTACTTTTTGCTCGTATGTCGTTGCCAACTCCAACAAGGTATAATATTGACTCAACTCACCCTGCAGCAAGCCTTTCTTATAGATAAGGTCTTCTATCGCCTCTGCCATACTGCTGCGTACATTTCCCAGCATCTCGTCAAGCACTTTCCGTGCCGTCTTGTATTGGGAGTGTAAGCTACGCAACTTTGACTTGAGAAGCATCTTCTTTTCCTCGTCATTGCGGAGTATCAACTCCGATTCCTTGATTTGGAACGTCAGCTCTGAGATGAGACGTTTCGCCTGAGCTATGCCAGTCTTGTTCTCAATGGGCGATTTACAAAGGCGGCAAGTTCCATCCGGCACGTCCTCTGGCAATGGAGACAGACATTCGGGACAATACTCCAAGCGCAAACTACCCAATATCTCTCGGGTGTTGACGGAATGGTTCAATGCCAGTTTCTTCCTTTCCAACTCGGATATAAACATCGTGGAGTCCTCTATCTCATGCTCCAACATGTCAAGCTCGTCTTCCACCGCCGCACACTCATGGTTCAAACGACGAACCTCTGCCTTTTGTCTGTCGGTCTCTGTTCTTTTCTGCTCTTTGATTTCCTCGCCTTGCCTCTTCTTGGTGATATCTTCGGATATTTTGCCTATCTCTTGGTTCTTGTATTCAATCAGTTGGCTGATATGCTCCACCGACCGCATCTCAGGCGATAAGGAGGATTCGAGGGAACGAAGGGAAGCCTTGGCATCGACAATGGCTACCTCCAACTCCTTCTGGCGTAACTTGGCTGCATAAAGGTCGGAGTCGAAGATACCCATCAGCAGGTCAGCCACCGTCTCACGGATAGTCTGCTTGTCAAATGGGTCGTACAGAAACAACGAAGATGTAGGTGACTCTTGGTCGATGTACAGGAGTCGGAGCAACTGGTACATGGTGATGTTGTTGTCCCCCTGCACGATGGGCATATCCATTACCTCGAACAGTTCGTTGCTGAAACTGCATCGGGTAGGCATGGTCTTGTAGCCAAAGGTATTCCATTCGCATGTATCAGCCAAGACCTCGTCCATCGATCCCCAATAGATGGTCATCCCCCGCTGTCCCAGGATTCTGCCCTCTTTGTCTTTTTCTATAGGGCGCGAGAGGGTGATGACCGCCTTACCAATGGCGACCTCCACCATCACCTTGGCACAGTTGCGCACCTCAGGCACAAAATGGGTATAGTCGCCTCCCAAAGCATAGAAGAGAAGTCTCATAACTGTGGATTTACCGCTACTGTTGGTTCCACGGATGATGTTGACTCCATGATGGAATTGCTCATCGTAAGCCACCTTGCCCGTCTCGGTAAGCACATAAAGTCGATTGACAAAGAAATTAGCAGCCATCGTATTTTGATTCTAAAAGTTTGGTTCGGTATTTCAATCCATAATTTCCATTGAGGGGTGTGGTGCGAAAACAATAGCACAGCCATGAAATGATGTTGCTCTCTGCAGCTGGCATCATCTCCAACTGTGACAGTACTTGCTGCATCTTTCCGTAGTCTATGATCTTGACCCGATGCTCTAAAAGCAGAGAAGGACTTATCAGTCCATAGCTTGCCAAATGGCTGAGTGCTATCATCTGATAGGGTCGAAGACGCTCGAAGAGCCGGCGATCATTGGAGGATGTGTTATAGGGGTTCTCCTTTTTCTCAACGCACTGGGTCAGACGTTTTCTGAAGTTTTCCTCCGTCCGCTTAAAACGTATCTTATAGGTCTTGTAGGGAAAGAGAAGATAGAAATCGTAAATACGAAGACGGTCAACCTCGATGATTTCGCCTACTCCGAAATGACGAAGAATATTCAGCATGCGATAGATGCCATTAAAGGGGTCGAAAGCGGGATTATACATCATAGTCGGTCCAATTGATATGACAGTTGCCTGTCAGATAATATAGCATTCCAAAGATGTCGTCCTCGTTGTAACAGAGACAAGCATCCGCTGCTCCATTTTCGTTCAGTTCATTCATGATAGGAAGTATGACCTGCTCATAGACGGCCCGCTTGATATCGGTAAGGGGTGTCGCCTGCTCGATGAGGGGCATCACGTATGTATCGAAACAGCTGCATACCTTAGCAAACAGGTAGCTGTCGATGCGCTGGGCTGATTCATAATATTGAAATTTAGTTGATTTCTTGGCAAAATACTGTTTTAAGCGACGTGCCTGCTCGATGGCTTTCTCGGAGAATCCACCATCCTTCAGTTTCTGATCCAGACCTATGGTATGGGGAAGCTTGGTCTTGTAACGTCGAATGTCGTCGAACTTCTTCTTCAGTTTTTTGTCTTTCTCAAATTCATCATTCAACTTGCGAAACCAACAGGCCAGACGACTTTCTGCTTTATCCTGATGGATGGTATTGAATATGGCCTGCTTTGCATTGGGACTGTAGTTGCCCACCTGCTGTATATGCACATCGTCAAAATGATTGCCTGTGCCAGGATCTCCATTGATATCTATTTCCATGATAATTAGTATTTAAGGGTCAGGGGGATATCAGTCTGCCAACAGGTCTCTCACCTTGGCTGCTATGGTACTGTCGGTTGGCTGTATGCCCAACTGATTGCGTACGGAATGTTCCTTGTCATGCTCCAAGGCTTTGGTCAACGTCGTGGCATTGTGCTCGTCTATGACATTCTCACTACACATTATATATATTATATTGGCAATGAGATTGCGATTGAAGGTGGTGTTCTTCTGCTTGCCAGGCTCATAGACAATGGCTTCCACCTCGGGTATGGCAAGAATGGAATGCCACAAGGTTTCGTAGCGGTTCTTCCACTCCTTGCTAACGAAGGGCTTCAAATGAGCTACATAATTCATGATCTCTGCCTTGCGCTGTTCTTTCTCTGCTCCTTCCATAGCTTTGTCGACTGACGCTGCTGGCTTTTGTTTGTCACCGTAATTATTATTGATGACGGTCGTGGCATTTGGATTATAGTTCTGCACCGTACCTATGTGTATCTCCTGAAAGGTGTTGCCTGTACCAGGATTGCCTTTTATGTTGATGTCCATAATGCTTTCTTTTATTTGTTATAAGATGTTGTATTTCAAGGTGAAAGAAAGAAGAAACTTTCATGCGACTTTCTTCCTTGCTTTCGGCTTTTGAATGTTGTACCTTTGCATCGCAGTTCAGAAATAAAGTTTAACTTCTGCCGGGCGTAATGACTGCTTGCGCAAATACCAAGTCCCATACCGGCGATGGGCAATCGAATGATTAACTATTCTGTATTCATGTTGCCTAACCCTGTAGACAAGACGGCTGCTCCTAAGGCTTATGCCAAAGCTCAGGCTAACGAGGTGATGACTTTCCGCAACTTTACGCAGCACATTGCTGACCATGGTGGTTATTCACGTGGTAAGGTAAAGGGTATCGTATCCGACATGTGTGCATGCTTGGTGGAGATGCTCTTGCAAGGCAAGAAGGTACAACTTGACGAGCTGGGCGATTTCTGGCTTTCACTCACCTGCGAAGGTGCAGAGAGTTGCGAGGCTTTTTCGGCTGACAACATCAAGGGAATCAACATCATCTTCTCTCCTGGTGTGGACTTCGAGAACCTCATCAACAAGGCTGAGTTTGCGCCTGTGGCAAGCCGTGCCGCTCAGGCTGCTACCTTGAAGGCTGAAAAGTTGGGTGTCAAGACCGTCGATCTGGAGGCTGCCAAGAAGAAGAAACCAAGCTCTTCCGAAAATGGTGGCAACAATCCTTCAGGAGGAAACACTCCAACTGGCGGAAACACCCCTTCTGGTGGCAACACTCCAGCAGGCGGTGAGAACAGCGGAACTGAGGGAACCGAAGGCACCGGAGATGGTGAATAATCCCGAATGAGGAATGCACTGCGCCCGAGTGCGATCGGGCGCAGGCAAAACTACACTATTTTAATTTACTGAACTTTCGCATATCAGGAAGTTAAAGGAGTTAAGGGAGTTAAGGAGTTAAGACGTATGTCTTGCTGCTTAAAAAAATACGCCAAAAAGACTGTTGTCTTAACTCCTCAGCGACCGTAGGGAGCGATAACTCCTTTAACTCCTTTAACTTCTGAGCTTGCGAAACTTGAATAATTTAAAAATCAAATGCATATGAATAATCAAAATGAAAATTTCAACAATGGTTCCAAGAAGATTTCTTGGGTATCTATCATGAATGCTGTTGTACAGGCTATCATCGCTGCGCTGACTGCACTGGGCGTAAGCTCGTGCACAAGTGCTTTCTTTTAATGTTTTGCACCCACAAAGGTGTTGTCTTAACTTCCTTAATTCATCAAAAAATGATTCAAGAAAGATTTCCTTTATCGATTGGGGAGGAGCTGGTGCGTAATGAACGCACACTCCTCGCCAGAGTGGAGGACGGCAAACTGATGATGAATGCCGACTCCGTGAAGTTTTTGGTCTTGCACTGCTCGGCTACTCGATGCAACCAGGACTATAGTGTGGAACAACTTCGACGCGACCATAAGAGCCGTGGTTTCTATGATGTGGGCTACCACTTCTACATCCGCAAGGATGGTAGCATGACGCAACATCGCTTCCTGCTCGAAGTGGGGGCGCATGCGAGACCTTTCAACCGTTGTTCGATCGGTATCTGCTACGAGGGTGGACTGAATGAGCATGCGCAGCCTTGTGATACTCGCACGCCTGAGCAGACGGAAAGAATCGTTGATGTGCTGTCTCGTCTTCACCGTCTGTTTCCGAAGGCGAAAATCGTGGGGCATCGTGATTTGCCCGGCACCACGCCTAAGGAATGTCCTTGCTTGGATGCTCACGCTCTGTTCGGCTGGATCGAAGAGCTGTAATCATGAATAACTGAACTTGCTCATATCAGGAAGTTAAAGGAGTTAAGGAAGTTAAGACGTATGTCTTGCTGCTTAAAAACTACGCCAAAAAGACTATTGTCTTAACTCCTCAGCGACCGTAGGGAGCGATAACTCCTTTAACTTCTGAACTTGCGAAACTTGAATAAATAATGAAACAAGGAATAGTCAAATTGTTTTGGTCGTTACGGTCTTTCATCTCCTTCTCAAAAGCCCGGGCTGTCTTGTTGTGAAAAAACAAGTAGCCCCAGGGCATTCCTTCTATAGCTGGATCCGATTTGTCATCAGCCCCAGTAACGTGGATGCCCTTTGGTAAGCGGTAGCTTACGTCGGCTGTAGAAGGAGAATCCAAGCAATCCTGCGTCATATTCGCTTTCTACTTTATGTCTTTTGCTGCAACCATACATGATGGTTGTCGTAGCTTTGTCGCTTTTTTCATAATGTGCATCATCCGAATTGTATAATTGAGTTTTTATTTGGCACGCAGCCTCTGCACATGTGTTTTTATTTTACATTCATCACCCTTTCTTCTTAGGAAAGGGCAAACTTATTGCAAAAGTACAAATATTTTTTGGATTTCGTATCAAATCTTAGCATTTTCTGCTTACGATTCCCCAAAAATAACCTTTAGTTAGTTCAGAAGTTATTGATTCGTTTTGGAACACACCTTATACAAGGCTAAATTCGACTCCTGCAATCTGCTTACTTTCTTTACCTGATACTTTGGATTATGCTGCAATTCCTTTAGGAACTTTTCCATTCCTTCTTGATTATAATCATCACCTGCCTCTGGTATGATTACATAATCCACCTCACCTATTAAATTTTGTGGATATATCTGATAGAAATAAGTGTTCTGGTTCGTTGGCTTCAAAGCATAGAATGTAGAGAATGGAGCTGCTATACGATCAGTATTCTTAAAATGCTGTTGGTTGACAAAAGCTGCAATGCGATCAGTTGGAGAGTCACCTGTTAGTGGGATACTATTCAGAGCCATTCCTAACATTACTATTGCTGATATTCCGACAAGCGGCATAACAAATAAGCGCTTCCCTACATTCATCCAGATGAGCAAGGATAAGAGCATTGGAAGAATCGCCGTCCACATGTAATATCCTTGATAACGACCAGCCAAGTTGTAACCCAATATGGTGAAAATAGAGAAGAAGAACACCAATATGGGCATTTGGTATGCTTTTACATGATGCCAAGCCTTATGAAGTACGAGCAGAAGGACATTCACCATAAACAGGATAACCGCTCCTGTATAGGCAAATATGTCTAACAATTTAATATAGAAAGGCACTGGAGAAGCATCAGGATAGCCCAATGGAGTCACCTCTTTTCCTAACAGTGGGAAAATGATTCCACGCACAATCTCCCACAGTTTCATGACTGCACCCGAAGAATTCATGATACTGACTATAAATGCCTTCGCCTCGCCAAAACAAGCCATATATGCAATCACTATTATAAAGCCTAAGACAAAGCCAGCCAAACAGCACAATGCTGGATATAACATTCTCTTAACTGGGCGAACAAAGAGAGCCGTGAAAATCAAGCCTAACACTACATATAAAGCAGATTGTATTCCTGCAACGATGCTTAAGCCTGAAAACAACATCAGTTGCCAAGAATATTTTTTCTGCTCCTTCAGATTCTTGACCACATAAATAGCAAAAATAACCGTCATCAAAGCGCCAAGTATATCGGGACGTGCCATGCGATAGATCATCACCATGAGGTCTGTAAACCAAAAGCCAAGAGAGAACAATGCTATTGACAACAAAGACAACTTCTTGCCAGCCAACTGTCCTCCTAAGCGAAGCAAGAAGCCACCCAATACTACTGTCGTTATCATTTCACACAGTCTCACTTTCAAGAAGGAAAAACCGAAAATGGAAATCCAGACATAGAGTAACCATGTATAAAGGGGAAGATAGACCGAGAACGGCTTACTGCCCTCGCCCATTTCATTGAAAGCTGTGGTGGCCCACTCGCCATAAATATGCATATTGGCAGGGGTGTCTGCCAGCATCACCTCATCACACCAAGGTATAGAATGGCCCATCGTCACGATATTCCAAACCAATGCCAGAATGGAAATCAATCCATAAACAACGTATCCCTTGTGCGTATATAAAAACTGTTTCATCTTTTTATAATCCTGCTAATGTTTTAAACTGCTCTACCAAGACTTCCTGATCATGGAGTTGTTGATAGTTTTCCTGACGTACCTTTTCCTCTTCTACACACTTTTGGAATCTATGAATACTCTTCAAGAAAGCATCATCTGCCGACAACTCACGAGTCTCAAAATCTTGGTTTTTCTTTATGATATAGGTTGGTACAAATCCTGCGGGTGCCGTTAAGATGCGATTGGAAGTGATAGTTCCCTTACTACCCCAAATCTCTATCTCGCACTTGTAGTCGTTGTCCATACCAAAGGAAATCTGAGCAACATCGCATGCGTCATTGATCATCGTTGCAGAGCCATACATCTCCACCTCAAAGCCTTCGATTCTGTTAGCTTGAGCCGTAACAACTTTAGCCGTATCGCCCAGCAGGTACTTAGCATACTTCATGCAATAGCCTCCTGCATCGAGCAATGCGCCTCCACCCAAAGCTTTGTTGTAGCGAAAATCATTGAGTTTTCTGAGCGGAAAGCCAAAGGATATACGATATAAACGAACATCGCCTATTTCGCCTGAAGCAACCACCTGCTGTAACTCCTCCAACTGCTTATGATAGATAAACATATAGTTCTCATGCAAAGCCAACCCTCTGGACGATGCTAAAGATATTAACTCATCGGTATCTTTCAAGCAAGTCGTAGAAGGCTTTTCTACAAAAACATGTTTTCCTTTTTCCAAAGCCAATTTGGCCCATTGAAAATGCAAAGCTGGTGGCAAAGGTATATACATGGCATCAACATCTGAAGACTCTATAATATTTTGATAACCTTCATATATCTTACCACCATATTGATCCACAAATGTCTGAGCCTTGCCCCGTTCTCTTTCTTGTTGAGCCTGAATGTCAGACGCCTTTACCTGTGACAAATCACCAAACCACTCCTGAGGGCTGGCTATTGCGACACCAGCAAATTCAAATGAATCACCTGCCTTCTGCAAGGAAGGAAGAAAACGACGAAAAGCGATCTCTGAAGGACAAATTATTCCTATTCGTATCATAGTTAGTTCACTAATAATTAATAAAAACTAATGGCAGCCAACAAAGACCGGGCTGCAATATTAAGATAATTGTTATATGTGACGAAAGAAAGCATCTGGTTAAGCGTCATCCAACAATAGTTCTCGTCAACCTCTATAGGGAACTCGTCACCAACCTCCACTATGGTATTGAGATTTTGTTCCTGGAAGAACCTACCGCCCTCCTCACTTTGATAACTACTATACCATATTCTTTCCTTTGGCGCATTGAGGACTTCCTCTAAATAAGGAATCAAGTATTCATTCTTGCCCTTACGATAGTTACCAGTAAGACACTGTACTGTAGGAGCAAGTTCTACGACATCAAAATTACCCGATTCGAGTTTGGCTTGAACGAGAAAGTGATAGATGCCATCTATCTTTTTAACAATGAATCCCATTAAGCCTTCTTGAGCAGAGCGTACCATTGGCTGATCCCAAGCTACAACCTCCCTATTACCTATCTCCACATGTGCACCTATGACATCAAAATATTTTCCTTCCTCATGGGAAATCGTATGACCATCATATATCCAATGACGCATCTCGCTGATACCGATTGGATTTACCGTCAATTCATACTTAAACTTCAAGGAGGTAATCCACTGGATGATGTCCTGAAGTTCGTGCAAATGATTGTCTGCACTCAGTACTGAATACAAGTAAGAATCCTGCTTACCCATATTGGCACCATTCATCATGTTGACGGCAGACAGAAGACGAAGGGAATGTTCAGAATAACTGCCAAACTTGACACAGGACATCACTGTCCGACTATCCATATTAACAACATTCGGATACCTGAGCAATTCTTTAAGCTGCCCCAAAGTAGTCCAAATAAAACCAGGTTTGACTTCAAACTCTTCATCTGCATCAACTTCCACAATGATATTGCGGTTACGCTTGTGCAAGAAACGCGCACCTTGCTCTGATTGCAATTGGTCTACAAGAATTGTTACCTCCCTTTCTCCTGTGAAATACTCAAGATAATTGGGAGATGCCCCCCCCATGTACTCGCATATAGTTAGAACGAGTCGCCTGAAGGGTTGGAGACAGCTGAACGACATTGAGATTGCCTGGTTCTATCTTTGCCTGTAAAAGGAAATGCATAACCCCATTGAACTTCTTGACAATGAAGCCAAGGAAGCCAATTTCTGGCTGATTAATGATAGGTTGATCCCATTCATGTGTATTTCTATAGTTCGTATTCACTCGAATACCATCTATACTAAAAAACTTTCCACTCTCATGACAAATGTGATCATCACGATAGTCCCATTTAGACATCTCCGACAAAGGAATCTGGCTAATATTGGATACAACTGCCTCATTCTGTTCTTTCATCCAGGCTAAGATTTCGGATGTGGACATAAACATTCCACCACGACTCAAGGCCGAGACGAGAAAATCCAATTGGACATCTGAAACTTTTCTTGTTTTCATGTTTTTATAAGTCTTTTGTAAAATCTTCCAGTTGCTTGTATTCCCAAGCTCCTAAAAGAGCCTTTATTTTATGATCGTCAAAATATGTATGTGAACTTTCTATACGCAAGTCGCGTTTTGGCCATGGAACAGCAACTATATCCACATTAAATTTTTTAGCAATAATCTTTGCTGCCTCTCGTAAACTCAAGGTCTCGCCACCCACATTAAAAATTTGCCCATTACTACAGGAAGCAAAAGCTCCCTCTATGATTTGATGACACAAATCTTCCATGTGTGTGAAAGTACGCTTGATGTCTCCACCTCCATACAAAGTAATATCTTTGCCAGCCTTGGCTTGTCGTATAAAAAAGCCTACGGTACCAAAAGAATAATCATTTGAGAGAAGATTTCCATAGGGAATGCAAATGCGAAATATGGTATAAGGTATGTCAAAACTCTGGTGATAGGCATAAAGCAATCCTTCACATGCCAGTTTATTGACCGCATAAATGGTTTTAGTTTCTTTTTCGTCCTCTTCTCTCAAGGGTTTATCAACACCCTTATAGACTAATCGAGTTGAGGGGAATATAACCTTAGGTGCATAATCTGATTTTCTAATGGCATCCAACAAGTTCAACAAACCTATTTCATTGATGTTCACATAAGAATCATACTTATCAAAGCCTGCATAAGTTCCTGTCAAACCCGCAAAATTGAAGATATAATCGACATCAAAATTAATGTTTGCAACGGAATCTTTGTCTGTTAAATCTACCTTTTTATAATTAGGTTGAATACTGTCACAGACATCATAAGTATCAGGAACTATTTGGTATCGTTCCTCTAAATATTTAACAATGTGCTTTCCTATATAGCCACAAGCTCCGATGACAGCACATCTAACATGAGTATTATACTTATTTTCCATTTTCTACCTATTAAGAATTTCTGAAACCAATGAAGATGGACGATTTTTGGTTTGCTCAAATACGCTTCCTATGTAAACAGCTATAATGCCCATAATCATAATCATCACACCAGCAATAAACCAAAGCGAGACAAAGAGGGTTAGCCAACCGCTGACTGTAATACCTGTAAGTATGTAATGCGCTGCCATAAACAGAGCCAACAAAATGGCTATGGCGGAAATGAACATACCAAAATAGATAATCAATCGCAGTGGCTTGGTTGAAAAGGCTACTGCTGTATTTAAAGCAAGTTCTATACGCTTTTTCATCGAATAAGAAGAAGCCTTTCCGTCAGCCCGCTCTGCATGAGGAATGGGAAGTTTACAGGACTTAAAGCCCACCCAATGGTTCATCAAAGGATAGTACCTTCTATAATCCCCCATTTGCAACATAGCATCTACCACTTTTTAACGATACAAAACAAAGTTGGCAATTGTCTCATCTTGCACGGTTTCTGTCAGGAAACCGAGCAGTCGGTTAAATATCTTGGAGCCAAGTTTCTTGACATAGCCATCCTGACGATTTTGTCGGCTTGCATACACTATGTCGTATCCTTCTTGAGCCTTGTTAAAGAGATTGACAATTAGCGCAGGAGTGTCTTGTAAATCACAATCCATCGTTACAATAAAGTCACCTGTTGCCAAAGACAAACCTGTATGTATGGCATATTGTTGACCAAAGTTACGGCTATGGAATACACCTACCACATGCTTGTTTACCTTACATATTTCACGGATAATAGCCTGACTATCATCTGGACTATGATCTTCAACCAAAATGATTTCATAATCATTCGTTAATTTGCGGACTGCAGCTTCTATCTCTTGCACCAATTCATGCAAAAGGGATGCTGCGCCATATACTGGACTTACTATTGAAAGTTTCATTGCTATAAATTAAAATAAAACAAAACTTAGAATCACATATTTTTTCTTATTCACTCATTATACTTTCCATATGATGAGCTAATCTGGTACGGATATTCCTTTCAGAAACACTCAATCTTATATTACTAACTGAGCCCACTTTTAAAAGAGGCTCATATAGCTTAATCTCGCCTAAATATATCCCTGGTATATACCTTATCCTTGACATCATCCAGACAAGTATCATAACGGTTGGCGATGATGGCATGGCTCTGAGCCTTGAAAGCGGCCAAGTCATTGACAACCTTGCTGCCAAAGAAGGTGCTGCCATCTTCGAGTGTTGGTTCATAGATGATGACCTCAGCACCCTTTGCCTTGATACGCTTCATGATGCCCTGAATAGCACTCTGGCGGAAGTTGTCGGAATTGGATTTCATTGTCAGACGATAGACTCCAATGACGCATGAATTGACTTCGGCACCAAACTGATTATTCTCGGAATAGCTGTACCAGCCTGCTTTCTGCAATACGGCATCGGCGATATAGTCCTTACGGGTACGGTTGCTTTCCACAATCGCCTCTATCAGGTTCTCTGGGACATCGGCATAGTTTGCCAAGAGCTGCTTGGTATCTTTTGGCAAGCAATAGCCACCATAACCGAAGCTTGGGTTGTTATAATGAGTACCAATACGTGGGTCGAGTCCTACTCCATCAATGATGGCCTTGGTATCGAGACCTTTGACCTCAGCATAGGTATCAAGTTCGTTGAAGTAGCTTACACGAAGAGCAAGGTAAGTGTTGGCGAAGAGTTTCACTGCCTCGGCCTCCTTCATGCCCATGAAGAGTGTATCGATACCTTCCTTAATGGCACCTTCCTGCAAAAGGGCTGCAAATGTCTTGGCTGCTTCCTTCAACTTCTCAACATCAGTTACCTGCATGATAGCCTCGTTCTCCTCAGCAAACTCAGGGCGGTCGATAATCTTGGGATAGCCAACGATGATACGGCTTGGATAGAGATTATCATAGAGTGCCTTGCTCTCACGAAGGAACTCCGGTGAGAATAGGAGGTTGAACTTCTTGACTCCCTTCTTGGCATACTTCAGGTAAAGGCTGCGGGTATAGCCTACAGGAATGGTACTCTTGATAACCATCACAGCGTCTGGGTTCACTTCCAACACCAGGTCAATGACTTCTTCGACATGGGTGGTATCGAAGTAGTTCTTTACTGGGTCATAGTTGGTTGGTGCTGCTATCACCACAAAGTCGGCATCAGCATAAGCTGATTTGCCATCAAGGGTTGCTGTAAGGTTCAGTTCCTTCTCTGCCAGATACTTCTCAATGTAATCGTCCTGGATGGGAGAAACTCTATTGTTGAGTTTCTCCACCTTTTCGGGGATTACATCTACTGCTGTTACGTGATGGTGCTGAGACAATAGCGTGGCTATGCTCAAACCTACGTAGCCTGTTCCGGCTACGGCTACTTTTATATCGTTGAAATTATTCATTGATTCTATGATTATGTTTAACTATGTCCTTCAGAATTTGGATTTATTCTGCCTTTATTCTACCGTCACACTCTTTGCCAGATTTCTTGGCATATCTACATTCAATCCCTTATCTACTGCCACATAATACGCAAGTATCTGGAGGGGAACGACGCTGAGAAGAGGTACTAAAGCATTGAGGGTCTGCGGTACTTCTATCACGGAATCGGCTATCGCCTTGACTTGTTTGTCGCCTTCGGTAACAATAGCCAGAATGCGTCCGTTGCGGGATTTTACTTCCTGCATATTGCTGATAATCTTCTCATACAACTGGTGATGAGTGGCAAGGAATACGATCGGCATATCGGTATCTACCAAGGCTATCGGACCATGCTTCATCTCGGCTGCAGGATAGCCCTCGGCATGGATATAGCTGATTTCCTTTAGCTTCAAGGCTCCCTCTAATGCTACGGGATAGTTGAATCCTCGACCGAGATAGAGGAAATTATGTGCATAGGTGAATACTTTAGCCAGTCGGGAGATCGATGGCGTCTGCTCCAACACTTTCTCCATCTTGCCGGGTATCTCTGCCAACTCGGCGATGGTCTCTATATAGTCTTTTTCGGAAAGGGTGCCAAGCTCATGACCTAACGCCAAGGCAAAGAGGGTAAGGACGGTGACCTGACCGGTGAAGGCCTTGGTACTCGCTACTCCTATCTCGGGTCCTACATGAATGTAGATACCTGTATCTGTCTCTCGGGCGATGGATGAGCCAACGCCATTGACGATGCCGAAGATCAATGCTCCATACTGCTTGGCAAGTTGAATGGCTGCCAAGGTATCGGCTGTCTCGCCACTCTGGCTTATGGCTATCACTACATCATCGGATTCTATGACAGGTTCGCCATAACGGAACTCGCTGGCATATTCTACCTCTACTCGCTTGCGGCACATCTTCTCTATGAGCAGCTTGCCGATGAGGGCTGCATGCCAACTGGTTCCGCATGCCACGATGATGATATGCTTGGCTGACATAAGTCGGTCTTTATAGTCTGTAAGGGCTGACAACACGATGTGGTTGTTGGATGGATTGTCCTTATCCGCAAACAGGCGACCACTCATACAATCTTTCAGGCACTGGGGCTGGTCGTAGATCTCTTTCAGCATGAAATGGTCGAAGCCTCCCTTGCTGAGTTTGGAGATGTCGAGGTCTACGGTCTTGATGTCATAATCGCATAACTTATGGTTGAGATTGATCATCTCTATATCCTTACCGATTCTGATTTCTGCTATCTGACCGTCTTCGAGATAGACTACCTGGTCGGTATATTCTACGATAGGAGTGGCATCACTGGCGATATAGAAATCTTGCTTGTCGGTTCCTACGCCTACCACCAATGGACTTGACTGGCGGGCTGCTACAATGTGAGTGGGGTTCTTGCATTCGATGACTGCTATGGCATAGGCGCCCACAACATCATTCAGTGACTGGCAAACGGCTGACACCAAATCCTTACCATTCTGCTGATAGTATGAGTCTATCAACTGTACCAGCACCTCGGTATCTGTTGTGCTCTTGAACTGATAACCGTGTGCTATGAGTTGTTCTTTCAGCACCTGGTAGTTCTCGATGATGCCATTATGTACCAAAGCCAGGTCGCCACTCATACTGACATGGGGATGTGCATTTTCTGCTGATGGCTCGCCATGTGTTGCCCATCGGGTGTGGGCTATACCGATATGGCCTCCGCAGTCTTTGTCTGCTGCAAGTTCTTCTAAGTTTGCTACCTTGCCCTTTGTCTTATAGACACTGAGTTTGTCCTCTCCATTGACGAGTGCTACTCCGGCACTGTCATATCCTCTATATTCGAGTTTTTTCAGTCCTGCTATCAGGACTGGATATGCTTCGTTTTGTCCTATATATCCTACTATTCCACACATAAATTTATGGTTATGTCGTTATATTCTGATTTGATTTGTATTTTGCTTTTTATTGTTTTTTATTATAGTTGTGACTTTATATAAAGGCACGCACGCGTATGCGCATTTTTTCTAAAATCAACCCGTCCTTTCTTTATTGATAAAGCTGGCTGCACTCGGCAATTTGAAAGCGAGCTTTCATTGCGCTCATTTGCACCGCTTTTTCCCATTAAAGAAGGCTTTTTTCGAAAACCCACCAGTCCTCCCTTAACCTTAAGGGAGGGTCCACCGCTTTTCTCGGTCTTCTCCCCTCAGGGGAAAAGAGGAAACCGCTCCTCCCGTCGCTCTTAACCGCTACGCTATAAGGTTGACGGACCATCAGAGGTCTACGCCAGAAGGGGTGTGCGGGATGGGACTGCTAGAGAATAAGACATATTACCATAAATGTTCCTCATAGAATAATCTACCTATACAATTGACCACTAGAATGAAAACACCCTTATTCCTTTGTGCGGGAGGCTAAAGTTTATAACTCAAAATTTAGCGACGGAGTATTATCATGTTTACCATCATAGAAAACATAATACCTATTCTTTTGAATCCTTTGTAAAATCTCAATATCTTCAATGTCTAATTTAATGCTAAATTTTGTATCATCAGGAACGGTATAAGGCAAATCGGAACACAGACCATCATCATTATTATAGTATTTATTGCTGTTTACTAAGTTTTGATAATCAGAAAGGTTTTGGGGAATAAATACTAATCCATCAGAGCCATAAAGTTTTCTATTCTTTACTTCCATATCAAACCAAATATGCCCTTCAGCTATTGACCTTTTACTTGGCTTGACTGTATGACCAACATAATCACTGGCATTTTTATCTTTAATAAAAGTACAAATGATTTTGTTCCAAAAAGCTATTATATTTAGTTTCTGATCCGGAATATCCTTCAGGCAAAAGAACTGTGGTAAGCAGACCTCGTCTTGGCCTAAGATTTTGTCTACACATTCTTTTGAACTGTTATATGCATCATTATATTGTTTATCATTTGTCAAAATGACACAATACAATAATCTATCCTTAGGAGTTGGATACATACACGATACCAAAACCATGCTATCTTCACGAGATATTTTAGTTTGCAAAACTATTTTACATGTAGTTTTAACTAGATTTTCATGAAGAACGTGATCATCAAAATCTATATTAAGATTATTCTTTAAAAGATTTAAATTTTGTTCTACCTCTAATTGTATAGCATCCTTATAAGTCAAATAATCTACATCTCCGTCTTTCCAATCTTTAGTGCCATAGTTTTTAACAGAACGATCTTCATGTGTTTTATTAGGATATCTACCATGAACCGTTTTAAAGAATTCATTCTTCTTTCTAACCTCAGCAAACTCAAATTCGACATAATGGGAAGAACGTAACGTTACAAATGGACATTTAGCTAAATAATCCAAACTCTGAGTTAAAAGTTGATTCTCTCCTTGAACGTAATCAACTAAAATATTTGTATCAAGAAAAAAATCAACTTTAAATATATTATCAACTATCATCATCAAAATAGGATTTTATCTTTAAAGATATCTTGTGCAAATTCTCTTGTAATGAGCCCATTTTTAGGTAATTGTTCTGATGCTCTTTGTAAGAGCGTATAACAAGACTGAACTATAAAACGTGGAGACCCCTGCATTGTTGTTTCCTTTACAGAAAGTAACAATTCTATAACTTCATCCGTAAAAGGCTTTATTGAATGTTTTTTTTCATCATCAAGTCTAGCCAAATCCAAATAATTGGCAATCATGGTTTTCACTAAAGCAAGCGTGGTAAGCGGTTTTAGAGTGATTATTCTGTCTCCGATTCTGCTTACTAATGGGGCTGCTATCTTTTGAATTCTACCATAGGCAGCAGTATTCATTGCAAAAACAGAACACCAGTTCTTTTCACGATCTATCAGAGTGCGTAAGTTTCTCAAATAGCTATCAACGTCTGAATCTTTTATTCTACCACCAGCCAAATCTTCAAATTCATCCACAAGAATAATAAAGTCTGTCGCGTCCAAATATTTCTTCACTATTGCTACTATAGCCTTCAACAAATAGACCTCTCTCTTATCTATGTTTTTAACATTTCCTGTTACTATATTATCCCAAGATTTAGTCACATTCATATTATCTGTAACAATATCGTAGAAATATTCTGCAACTGAAGAAATTTTAAAAATAGACAAGAAGCAGTCTGTTAGATACTTTTTAAACAACACCTCGACTTGCTTTCTACCAGAAGCTTTAATAGAGAAAGTTATTCTATCTATCAAGTACTTATATGATATTGACAACTTTTGCCATGAAAACTCTGCTTCTTTATCATTTATACTTTGTAAGAATAAACTTAACTCTCTTCCACTTAGTGCATTCAATTCAGTACCTAAAACATTTCTTCTTATACGCTTATCTGGATCCTCTATATCTTCCCTATCCATATAATCAAGAAAAATAGACCAAAGATATCTGCGAAAATTTTCTATTCCTATTTGGGAAATGACTTCGCCTATTAATTCTGACAATTTCGAACCCGGATTATCTATATATACAACATATGGTTTAAAAGAAGTTGTCTTTAAAGATCCAAATAATGCTTTTATAAACATCAAGGTTTGAGTTTTTCCAGAACCGTATTCTCCCAAAATAACCAAACTAAGATACTTGTCTTCAGTATTTTTTCCTGCAGAAGACAAAGCATCTTTCATATAATCAACTATCTCTGTAGCTGTACTACTTAAAGCTGGCTGTAACGCTAAAGTAACCTCATCTGAATCTGCCAAATTTGCAATACCGGAACGAGGAAATGGGTTATACTTCAATCCAAATTTTTCTGTTAAATTGGACTGTAAATTCTCCGCAGCTTTTATTTGATTTAAAATATCTATATCCATAATTCAAATTTTTAAAATATGAGACATATATGAACCATCAACAAAAGGAAATAATATTCTCTCCCCTTGCTCGATAAAAATTTCAGTTATTCTCTGTAGCCTAAATGTGTTTGAATATTCAGTACATTCAGAAATAATAGCATCCTTTATATCCTCTAGATGATAACCTAAATGAAAGATTATCTCTCTTTCTAAATCAGGTATATATACACACTCAGAGGAAAAATTATCTTGCAAGAACTTGAGTACTCTAAATTCTTGAGGCATGTCTATCGACTCCTTTACCAAATAACCATTTTGCAACTCATAACAAGTTGTTTCTATATTTAATGCAGTTAAGGAACATTTATTTAAGGTTCTTAATGTCATTCCCCATTTTGTAAACACATCCCAAAAACGCATTGTCACTTGTCTTGAGTCTTCTAAATAGTATTCTTTTTTCTCAGCTATAGAAATGAATCTATTAAAAAAACGGCTCTCATACATGTATGCTAATATATAGTCGTTAGGAGCCTTTCGAAACATTTGTAAAAAGTCTTTGAATCTGAAATATGAATAATAGATTTTTCTCAATGAAAAAATATCATTCTTAGTAAGTACTTGACTGTTGTTACAATCAAATGCCATTCCACCCAAAGGAACAGAAGTCTTTATATCCAATAAACCTGTTTTTTTTAATGCATTAACTATCTCCAACAGATTTCTTTGAGTCCAAGACTTACCAGATTCAGAAAACAAATTATTTTTTCTGCAATAATCCAATAGCACAGGAATACTTCTTACATTTTCATTTGCATAATAAACATTGTATATGTTTTTAAAGTCAAGCAAAGAATAGACATTAAAATACGACCATCCAAAATCTATAGATTCTGGTGATACATACATAACGTCTTTTGCTAACAACCTTAAATCAATATCCAATCTCATGACAATAACAATATATTTTCAGACAACTCTATATTATGCCTAGTTTTAATATTCCACTTATGACCACGTGTTCGAATCTTATAAATCTGATATTCATTAAATCCAACAGATAGAGCAACTTCACCTAAAAACTGCGTTGTAGGCATATATACTCCATATGGTGCAGAATCTCCCAATATCAGATATGCTTTACTACCAGAACGCAAAATTCGACGCATTTCTTTTAAAACATAATACATATCTTCAAAATAATGCATCATCAAGATATGAAAACTTTTTTTACCCTTACGTTCTTTACAAATATTAGCTAAGACTTCATAACGTGTATCTAATTGATCCATCAAACGAACATTTGTTTCAGCAAACTCTGTTTTACGGAATTTATTTATGTCAAAATCACAATCTCGATAATGAGTAGTGGATCCTGTAACTAAATGTTTACGAACCTTATCTGTTATATCATGCCAATCCTTTGTAATCTCGAAAAAATGCGTATGCACCTTTGAAACTTCTCCATAGTCTAAATTATTTAGATATGGAGGAGATGTAATACATAAATCACAGGAATCTGTTTCAATGCTTTCATTATACAACCTAGAATCCGCATGATTAACAATAGAAGTTCTAATACGAGACGGCAAAGTATCCAAATCTTTCAACATTTGCATAACTATCGCAACAAATCGCTCCCAACAATGACCAGAATGTGCCAATTTTTTAGAACGAACAATATAAGGTACTGCTATAGGATGCAATGCTACTTTGTGTAGAGTTTGGCTTAATGCTAACTCAAGGAATAATCTATACTTTTCATCATTTATCATACGAATAGAATCCCTAATCAAATACAAAACATCCAAAGTTTTTGCATCATATAAAGAGAGCAATAATGGATGACTTTCGGCAATTCCTTCACCTAGACCAATATGTTCCTTTATATAAGCTTCTATTTGCTTAATATACATCAAACATATATCAGTATCAATATCCCAATTTAATTTTGCATTTATAACATCACACATTATTTGCTGACTTTCATTACCAACAGCATGGATTCCCTTCTTTTGTGCTGCAACCAAAGTCGTTCCACAACCAGCAAATGGTTCATAAACAGAGTTTATTAAACCATGGGATTCATCTATTATTTCATCAACAAATTTATAAGAAAAACCAGCAGTAAACCTATACCAATTATGTATAGGACAACTCATATTATCACGAGCAGTCCCAATATTAGCATTTAATATTTCGCTGGAATTATATGCCATATTTTATATCCTTTAAGTTCATTGAAAGTGTAAAGATAATATTTTTTCAGCTAACTTCCAAATATTCTTATTTTTTTTAACTTTTCACAAATTTGTCTTTACATTAAGACGACGGCTATGTTAGGGATTCATGTATACCACAATTAAGCCATCCAAACAATTATATCGACGAATCGTTTTTTATTTGTCGGTTTGCTCAGCACCATCTATTACATCAAATATATTCTTTGCCCTTATATATGCAGCAAGAGCTGGAGATAAAAACATATCTCCCATTGGATGACTTGTCAAATCTTCAAAGGCTTGACGTGTTAAGCCTGATTTTTTCACCAGAGTTATGAACTCATCCTCTGTTATAAGTTTCTCATAGAGTTGCTGAAATCCTTGATTCACTATTTCTAGTTGATAACAAACCATAGACCTTGCATCCTTTTCTGTGTCAGAAAGGCTACACCCCGAGAACAATTCATATTTGCTGCGAGGATCCATAAATTTTGGAGCCGTTATCTTTGCTACTATAAATTGATAAATCCAATGGAGGAAAAAGGTTGTAGCAATTCCTATTAAATATGCAGCAAAAGCATATAGAGCAGTTTGCTTATCTATCAGGGACAAGAGTAAATCCATGCATCCTCCACCCAGAAATAGCACAATGGTATCTCTTAAAACTTTAGGATTATATTTTTTATACTTGCGCACAAAGTAAACCACAAGCCATCCGATTACTGCTCCGAACAAAAACACGGAAAAGAAAATAATTTGTAACACCATATCATCAATTATTTTACAATCTATTTGCTGTATATACTCATAAACTATCTTTTCTGTTCTTCTGAGGTAACAGAATTCAGGTCCATGAGTATATCTTCGTAACCAATGTTTTTTAATCCTGCTTATTATATTTATCTAAAATTTCTTCTATTTTCATATCGCCTTTTATTGTTTTTGTGAATACTTTTTATTTCTTACCACATATTAGGCATAGTCACAATTATTTTACTTGCTTTTATATCGTTAAGCCGCTTAATAAACGCCTCAAATTTTTGCAACTCAATTTTGTCATTATCATACAATTGCTTAGTTTGTATAATGTTAATGTCATTCCTACGAAATAGTTGAGTTAAATCCACTTGCGCATTTCGTATGCTATTGCGTATCTGTTGGTTAGAATCATCATCGTATGTAAAGATAGTGATATGCTTGTTCTTATATTCCCCACCCATGCCGCTCTGCTTGATGAAAAAGTCTTTAAAATAGGGAAAATCCATACCATTGATAGAATGTCCAAAGAATATAATGTCGTCTGCCTTATCAAAATCCTCATACATGTTGTTTGACATATAGAAGCGACTATTATCCTTATACATAAACGAATATTGCTCATGTATTTGATTAGCAGGATCTGTCAATACGCCAAGTATAATGCTGTCATTTTTTAAAGAGCCATGAACATGGGTAATGCGTGAGGTATCTATTTTTATTCCGCAAGAATTGGCAATATCGCCTAAACTTGTATAGTTGAAAGTATAATATTCAAAGCCACCAACATCAGCAATTAATCGTAGAATTTGGGCAGCATAGTGATTGCTTTCCAAATTTCTAGATTGCTGCTCGTCTTTCAGATACTTTGAAAGAGCCTTTGTTATCTCAGCAAAACAAATCTTGTCTTTATCTACAAGGTTTGTTGTGAGATATTCTGTACGTATAGCACGTACATAGTCATTCATTGTCTTTTCTATATCAAACCATGCTTCTTTTTCTTTTGCTGCATTCAATGCTCCAAGTAAGTCTTTGTCAAAGCCACAGGTATTCGCCATCAACTTTTTCCATATCTTGCTTTTAGCAAAATCCGAATAACGAGTTCTAAGACCTAAATCTATATCGAATCCATTGCCTATTATCAATAATTTCTTTGCCATATTTTTCTACTAATACATTTATATTCATTGTATCGCAATATAACTACTGCCTATTTTCTTTAATTCTCAGCTCCATTTTAATGAGCAAACCTGCGGTTGTCCATGTTTCTCGGCTATGATACCACCATCCTATCCAAGGACCGCAACCTTGCTTTTATCGGCTGCACGAACTACATTACCCCTTACACGCAATAGGACTAATCTCTATTCTAAATATATCCCTGGTATAAACCATATCCTTTACATCATCTAAACAGATATCATAGCGGTGGGCGATGAAATGAGCAGATGGCTCCAGGACATTCCTTCTATAGCTGGATCCGATTTGTCATCAGCCCCAGTAACGTGGATGCCCTTTGGTAAGCGGTAGCTTACGTCGGCTGTAGAAGGAGAATCCAAGCAATCCTGCGTCATATTCGCTTTCTACTTTATGTCTTTTGCTGCAACCATACATGATGGTTGCGGTAGCTTTGTCGCTTTTTTCATAATGTGCATCATCCGAATTGTATATGAGTTTTTATTAGGCACGCAGCCTATGCACATGACTTTTACTTTCGTCACACTTTTTTTTAGAAAAGTGTGATTTTATTGCAAAAATACTAATTTATGTTGGATTACGTATAAGATTTTATCTTTTTTCTACTTATAATTAAAAAATATGCTATTTTTTTAGGAAATAGGGCTTAAAAAAGGCTTTCGAAAAACCTCTCTTAATGCTAAGGAGGTTTTTCGAAAGCCTACAAGTACTTTCTTGACATTCGAAAAAATAAAAGTAGTTTCTTGAAACTTCGAAAAACTAAAAGTAGTTTCTTGAAACTTCGAAAAACTACAAGTACTTCCTTGAATCTTCGAAAACCCACCAGTCCTCCCTTGAACCTTAAGTTTTTTCTAAAATCAACCCGTCCTTCTTTACTATTAAAGAAGGCTCCACCTCTCATCTCGGTCTTCTCCCCTCAGGGAAGAAGAGGAAACCGCTCCTCCTCGTCGCTCGTAACCATTTCATTCTAAGGTTGGCGGACCATCAGAGGTCTACGCCAGCAGCAGAGCTGCGGATTTTTGTGCGGGATGAACCGCAAGGACACACGATGCTGGATGCTTGCTCGATGCTGATGGAACCGCAAGGACATACGAATAGATGCTTGATGCTGATTGCTCGCAACTTGCTGAGATTGCTGCTTATGGGGACGCAGGGACCAATGCTGGATGCGGTGATGATAATACTTTATATTCGACTTTGGACAGGATCGACTCTGGAGAGGTTCACATCAGGGTTATGGCAGAAATCTTATGACCTTCATTGGCATTTAATGAATGACATCAGCGCTTACGTCCTTTACCAAATAACTCAGAATGCGAACCTAAACGAACTAATACTATTGCGTTATTGTTCTTATCAAACCAAATCAAAAGTGTATCATTCTCTATATGGCATTCCATATAGTTCTTCCAGTTACCTTTCAAAGGATGAGGATTATATTCTTCCGGTATCTGATTGCCTTCTGCCAAAAGCTTAACTATCTCCAAAACGTTTCTACAAATTCTTTATCATTCTTAAAACGCTTATAATCTTTCTTGAACTGCGAGGTCTTTCGAATTTCTTTCATAAACTCTATTCCTCCATTGATGCCATGAAACTTTCTAAGCTATCTACTCGAACTACTCCTGCATCATGACCACTCTCTGCCTCTTTCATTGCTGCCAAAGTTTCTGCGTTTGGAACATCTTCCAAAGCAGCACTCCTTGAAACAGGGGAGTCAGAAACTATTTTAACGCCTCTCATAAGAGAGAGGATATTCTTTAATTGCTCCAACAAAGATGGGCTATCTACCTGTAATGTTAACCGTGCCATAACTTCAATATTTAATTCGTAGCAAAGATAAGGGTTTTCTGTGAAACCACCAAATTTTTGAAGAGTTTTTGCTTCATATTAATCTGTCTATAACTTCTGAACTTGCGAAAGTCCAATTCCATTATTAAATTCGGTGTTTTTCTACCATTTTTCTGACATTAAACCTATTTATCATTGAAGTTTCGCATGTACGGAAGTTATAGTAGTTAAAGAAGTTATCACTCCCTTCGGTCGTTAGAAGTTATAGCCAATAGCCTTTTGGGTTGTAAATTTAGTTGTAAAACATATGGCTTTAACTTCTCTAACTTCTTTAAATTCTTTAACTTCCCCATTTGCGAAAGTTGAGTTTATCATATTCCTCTAAAATGTTCTTCCACATAGTCAATGACTTCATCTATTGCGTCAAAGCCAAGTCTGACCAAACTACTTCCACCCTCTTTTTGCTTTAATATAAGACTCAACTTGCGAATTTAGAATGCAGCGACCTGCTCTATTTTCCTTCAGAGCATGTTCTGCAGCCGCAATCATCACCTCACGTGGTATCCCATGAAGCAAATTAGTCGACTCATTCATATCAACATCGCCTAAAGAGGACTCAATTTTAGCTATCAAGGAATATTTATCCTCAATGCTTAATTTCTTGATTTCATCCCAATAAGGAATGGTCCTATCTTGAGATACATTATTTGTCAACATAATACATTCTCCTTTATTCTAATCCTTGCCCGCAAATTTACAACTTACTTTCGTAACCACCAAGAAACCCTTAAATATTTGACACTAATTGACTTAAACCACATGCGAAAGTTCTGTATCTTATTGGTACTTTTTTACTTCTCGACGACCTCGAAGTCCTCTTTATGGACGCCACGGATGGCAACAGCATAACCTCCAAAGTCGAAGACGAGTTGACGGTCGCGGTCTATGCGGACGATATAGCCTTCGCATCCTGCAAAAATGCCGGTGAGTACACGCAGCTTTACATGGTCTTTGGCAAACTTCTCGAATGGGTCTCTCAGAAACGTTACTCTTTCTGGATTATCCTTCAATACTGTCATGAATGGTTGCATAACCTTGTCCTTGATGGAGGCAGGAACTCCCTTGCATCGGTCTTTCACCAAGTGGTATTGCGGATAATAATTCTTTAGGAATGCTTGGAGGACTTTTGTTTTGCCCTGCAAGAATACGAGTCCACTGATGGATGGCAGTAATTCTTTCTTTACTCCACCTTTCTCGTTCTTTTGTCTGTACCTCAAAGTGCGGTGAATGAAACAAGGTACGGCTGCATTGGGATTTTTCTCGTTATAGTCTTTCATCTCATTCTCAAAAGCCTGGGCTGTCTTGTTGTGAATGAACAGGTAACCCCAGGGCGTTCCTTCTATACCTGGATCCGATTTGTCATCAGCCCCAGTAACGTGAATGCCATTTGGTAAGCGTTTGCTTACATCGGTTGTAGAAGGTGAATTCAAGCAATCCTGCGCCATATTCGCTTTTGATTTTATTGCAAAAATACTAAATTATGTTGGATTACGTATCAGATTTTGATATTTTTTGCTGACGATCAAAAAATATGCTTTATTTTTTAGAAAATAGGGCTTGAAATGGGGCTTTCGAAAAACCTCTCTTAATGCCAAGAAGGTTTTTCGAAAAACCACAAGTACTTCCTTAACCTTAAGAGTCTTTTCGAAAACCCACCAGTGCTCCCTTGAACCTTAAGTTTTTTCTAAAATCAACCCGTCCTTCTTTACCATTAAAGAAGGGTCTTTCGAAAACCCACCAGTCCTCCCTTACCCTTAAGGGAGGGTCCACCGCTTTCCCCAAGCCCCTTTTCTCATGGAGAAGGTTGGCTGCACTCGGCAATATGAAAGCGAACTTTCATTGCGCTCATTTGCACAACCTTTCCCCTCAGGGTACAGGGGATGTACCAACCGCCCTACTCGGTGCTTTTTTTCGAAAACCTACCCGTCCTTCCTTACCCTTAAGGAAGGCTCCACATCTCTCTCCAAGCCTCTCCCTTCTCAGAAGGGAAAGGATGTGCCAACCGCCCTACTCGGAGCTCAAACCGCTACGCTATATGGTTGGCGGACCATCAGAGGTCTACGCCAGCAGCAGAGCTGCGGTTTTTTGTGCGGGGATGAACCCGCTTTCACTCAAGGATTTGCTAAGGGGCTGCTTGCAGCTTTGAGATCACATTGTTGATACACCAACAGGATTACACCAAGACTGACAGTCCGCACTATAATACAAGCAGTGATACCTATCAGTTTTTTGGAAAAAGTTATTTTGGTTCCTCAAAGCCTATAGCTCTGCACTTATCAAAACTCGAATGAAGAATATTGCATTATTAACCTATACTTGGTTTATGGCTAAACATTTCTATTGTTTCTCCAAATTCTGCCAATACTTTACCAAGGTTAGGATTGTCATTTCTGATGATTACAGCAGCAACATTGTCTATTCCATATTCATCTACCAAAGTAGATGTTACCATTGTAAAACGATTACGATATTTATATGTATCGAACCAATTCCTGAACAACCGCCCTCTCATCAACTGCTTGCCGTCACTTGTAGAGCATAAATACAACATCGTCGTCTTATTGGCATTGAAGAATTCCTCTACAATCGCAATGACTGTTGCTTTAACCTTTTTATCACGAGGTGATTTGACACCGTTGAGATTACCTATGATAAATTCATAGGACTCATCGGATCGAATCAAATCATCGGACATAAAGCCGATTGAAAACTCTGCGCCTGAATCTGAGATAAAAGTATATGCACCTTCCTGCGTGTCTTCTTTCACGACATAAGGTGCACACCTATTAATCTTCACTAAATCTAATTGCTTCATTATTACAACACACAAAATGATTCTGCTTCCTTACCTGTTCTGCGACGATAGTCCTCACGCATACGCTTCTCCATTTGCGCTATGTATTCAGCCTTTCGCTCCCTCGAAGCCTTGAAACGACGCATAAAATCTGCTTTTTTTTCTTCTATGTTCATAATTAACCTCCTTATAATTAAACTTTGCATACAAAGATATACTTTTTCTGTGATACTGCCAAATGTTTTTGGGAAAAAGTTATTTTCCTCAATGCAAGCTAAAGGTACTTTTGCTCTGCTGTCATCAATTTGCTCAGAACGAATGCTTATGGGATAACTTCTTTAACTCCCCATAAAGATAACTGCTGAACACCATCCCTGAATCGGAATCATCTATCCCAGACTTGAGTCATCAGGCGGCGGAAGGCGGCCAGATAGCCGCCTTCGAACAGGGGATCGTCGCCGGGATTGGCTGCCTGGTTGTCGGCCTCCAAGGCGTCGAGGATTTCGCAGATTTTCTCAAATTTCTGGCGGTCCGTCGATACGGTCTTGAGGGTATGACGGGTGAGCAGATAGGCCTGCGCCAACTCTAAAACTTTTCCGTCTTAGACTCGCTTAATTGTCTTCGGACGGACATGGTCTTCCTTACGTCGCCTATCGAATCCGGGCTTTTCTGAGTGCAAAACATGCCCGAAAAAGATTTTTGCACTTCTATTGAGAACTTGCCCATAATCTACAAAATTTGGATTATCTTTTCTCAGAATCATTGCTGCATAATTATTTACTCCTTCTAAGTCTTGGATATTAGCAACCATAATTACATATTGTTCTTTGCCATTAGCATAAGCAAACCAAGAATCAAATAAGCGATTTCGCAATGCTTGCTTTCTATCACCCGTTTCACATATATAAAGGAGAGCAAACTCGTTTGTCTCAAAGAAATTGTCTATTATAGCAATTACTGTATCTCTTACCTTCATATCACGAGGAGAACGATGCTTGTTCACATTCGTAATATTAAACATGTATGCCTCGCAATGTTCCAGCAAGTCATCAAGATCAAAGCTAATAGCTATCTCTACGCCATAATCTGTTACGAAACGATAAGTGTTTGAATCTACCATCATAACATCATACGGCGAAGAGGCATTAATCATTTTCAAAGAAAGCTCTTTCATTTCACCAAACATTTACAAACTTTGGGTCTTCTCCTGTACGAGCAAGATAATCCTGACGGAGCATCTGTTCTAACTCTGCCATACGCTTTCTTTTTCTTTCCTTTGATGCCATGAATCTTTCCATTGCAGCATCACGCTTCTCCCAAAATTCTATATTCAATCAATGAGTTAGACATACCAGTATTGTCCTCTATGTATTCACCGAAGTGTAAATCACCGTTAGAACGTAACTACTGATTTTCAGCAGTTAGCACATCCAACATTTTAAAAAAAAGCATATTACTCAACTTTCGCAAGTGGTTTATGTACGGGCTGAAGGCCCAAAAGCTCTTAGCCCAGGGCATCGCCCTGGGTATAATAACAATCAGCAAGGCGCCCTGTAAGGGCAAAAGCTTTGTATATTGTTAGGAGTTTTAAAGCTTTTGCCCTTACAGGGCGACAGGTTTGCTAACGTAATTACCCAGGGCGATGCCCTGGGCTAAGAGCTTCTGCCCCTTCAGGGCGT
>OGPQ01000156.1_pt1 | contig 60869 bp, 54 predicted proteins | sample 1552971 | NCBI WGS metagenome assembly OGPQ01 (sample SAMEA2580232, study PRJEB22360) | human gut metagenome | biome: human gut; feature: human-associated habitat; material: faeces | place: Denmark | collected 2008/2010 | reverse complement strand
AAGACACAAAAAAAAAGAGGACATTACGTAATGTAATATCCTCTTTTGTGACTCCGGCAGGATTCAAACCTGCAACCTTCTGATCCGTAGTCAGATGCTCTATTCAGTTGAGCTACGGAGCCTTCTTTTATTAAGCATTAAGTGTTGTTCCTTAATTGCGAGTGCAAAGGTACGCATTTATTTTAAAACTCCAAAATATTTGCGTACCTTTTTTGCTATTTTCTTTAATTTTTCTTCTTTCCGAGCGATTTTATCCAGCTTAATGGCTTTTTGAGGATAGTTGTGAGTGTTGTTGGCTGTTTTACAGCCGGTACATTCGGCGTGGATTTTGCATTTGCGCTTTGTGCATTATCCTTTCTATCCTGCTTGCGGTTCTGGTTTGAACGGCGTGAAGCGTTGTCTTTGCGCTGACGGCGCTGCTGATTGTTGTGTTTTGGCTGTTCGCCGTCACGATTTTGGCGCTCATTATTACGAGCTGGGCGCTCGTTGCGTTTCTTTGTGTTGTCGCCTTTGTTCTCGTTGCTGTCCTTAGCGTCCTTTTCTGTTTGCTGAACGTTGCCAGCTTCAGCGTTGGCAGGCTTGCGGTTAGGTTTGCGTCTGCGCTTCTTCTGCGGTGCTGTCTGCGTGTTGTCGGGATTTGTAGTAGCGGCTACGTTCTCATGAGCGTTATCAGTCTGCTGAGCTTCTGTAGCAGGCTTCTCGCCGTTGTTTTGATCGTTGGCGCCGTTCTTCTTTCTGTTGTTGTCGCGGCGCTTGTTGTCGCCTTGTGAGCGGTTTGACTTAGAACCGTTTCTTGGGCGCTTCTCGTCGCGTCCCTTTCCGCCTCTGCCTCTTGATCGAGGAGCGTTGTAGTCAGGAGTCTCGCCGAGACCTTCCGGTAGTTCGTTCTTGTCTACGACACGTCCGAGGAACTTTTCAATCTGTTTGAAGCTGCTGATTTCGTCTTCGCTTACGAATGTGATGGCAACGCCGTCGCGCTGTGCACGTGCTGTACGACCGATGCGGTGGACATAGTCCTCCGGGTCGTGCGGTACATCGAAGTTGATAACCATTGCGATGTCGTCGATGTCAATGCCGCGAGCCACGATATCAGTAGCCACGAGCACGTCGATTTGTCCGGTCTTGAACTTGTAGAGAATCTCATCGCGCTCAGCCTGCTCGAGGTCTGAGTGCATCTCGCCTGAGTTGATTTTCATCTGCTGCAGAGTGCGATTGATAGCCTTCACCTTCTGCTTCTTGCCAGAGAAGATGATTACGCGATTGAGGTCGCCTTTACGGAAGAGGTCCTTTACGATGCCTATCTTCTGTGTTTCGTAGCATACGTATGCGCTCTGCTTGATTTTCTCTGCAGGTTTGCTCACAGCAATCTTCACTTCCACGGGGTTTTTCAGCAGACTCTTTGCCAGTTCTTCGATCTTTTCGGGCATAGTAGCCGAGAACATGATGGTTTGACAAGTAGCAGGCAGTTTGCTTGCAATCATCTTGATGTCCTCAGAGAATCCCATGTCGAGCATGCGATCTGCCTCGTCGAGAACGAAGAAACTCACCTTGCTCAGGTCGGCAGAGCCGAGAGAAATGTGGCTGATAAGGCGTCCCGGTGTGGCGATAACCACATCGGCACCCATTTGGAAGCTTTTCAGCTCTTGGTCGTAGCGGTTGCCGTCGTTGCCGCCGTACACAGCTACGCTGCTCACGCCGTTGAGATAGTAGCCGAAGCCCTGCATAGCCTGGTCGATCTGCTGTGCGAGCTCGCGTGTTGGACTCATGATTACGCAGTTGATGGCATCGTGCGGATAGCCGCCATCGTCGAGTTTAGAGAGTATAGGGAGCAGATAAGCTGCTGTCTTTCCTGTTCCGGTCTGTGCTACGCCAAGAAGGTCGCGGCCTTCGAGTATTGGCGGTATACATTTCTCTTGAATAGGTGTGCACTGGTCAAAGCGCATGTCATATAATGCGTCGAGCACATTGTCGTTGAGTTGTGTTTCGTCGAAATACATATTGTGTTATTATTTATATTATTATTAGTTTGGTGCTTTTCTATAGCAGAAGTATGCTACGATAGCAAAGATGATGTTCGGTATCCACGCTGCCAGTATCGGTGGCGTATTGGCGTTGATGGCGAAGGTAGACGATACGGTCTGCAGCATGATGTATCCGAAACTCAGGGCGAGACCCATACCGAGATACATACCCATGCCGCCTTTACGTTTGCGCGAAGACAGCGAGAGACCGATTGTCGTGAGGATGAACGAAGCGAACGATGAAGCTATTCGCTTGTGGTATTCCACTTCATACTGCACTACGTTGCCGTTGCCGCGGTTGCGCTGCTTGCCGATATACTCCTTCAATTCGGGGTTGGTGAATGTCTCCTGCTGACCTTTCGAATAGACGAGGTCTGTCGGCTCCATCTGTATTATGGTGTCTTGTTTGGTTCCGCTTGTGATATGCTCGCGCAGTCCGCGCAGTTCGCGAATCTTCCAGTTAGACAGAGTCCAGTGATACTTCGAGTCGGAGATAGTATCATACTGCGCATCCATTGCCGTTAGGTGGCTAACAAGCTTCTTGTTCTCGAACTTATCGAGTGAGAATCCGTAGCCACGTTTCTGGTTGTTGTCATAATGCTGTATGTACGCAATCGTACCTTTGTCCACCTGCAGCATAACATTTTCGGCTGATGTGTTCTTCTTTTTGTTCTTGTACATCGTCTCGAAGTTCTGTCTTACAACCGTGCCGTGCGGGATGATGTATGCACTAAGGAAGAAGGACAAAGTAGAGATGAGTATGCACGAAATCATGTAAGGGCGCATGAGGCGTCGGAATGATACGCCCGCGGCGAGCATGGATATGATTTCGGAGTTAGATGCCAACTTTGATGTGAAGAAAATCACCGCGATGAATACGAATAGCGGACTGAACAAGTTGGCGAAGTAAGGCACGAAGTTGGCGTAATAGTCAAAGACGATAGCCTTAAGCGGTGCGTGGTATTGTGCGAACTTTACGAGGTTCTCGTTCACGTCGAACACGATACTGATAGAGATGATCAGTATGATGGAGTAGATATATGTGCCGATGAACTTGCGTATGATATACCAGTCGAGAATGCTGATATAATGGAATGGGTTTATCACGTTCAAGACACTAAGGAAGCGCAGCTTGTGGCATAACCATGCCCAAGCCGTGCGTATCCCTTTTGTCTTTCTGTGCAAGGTCTGCTGCAAATGCAGCAGCTTGTGTAAACGCCTGATGTTCTTTATTTTCATTTAAATTCTTCTTCCGAGGTTGTCTATAACGCTTGCTTTCCATTGTACGAAGTCGCCTTGCTCTATGTGTTTGCGTGCGTCGGTGACCAGTCGCAGGTAGAATGCCAAGTTATGAATGCTCGCAATCTGCATAGCCAACAGCTCCTGCGCCTTGAAGAGGTGGTGCAGGTAAGCCTTAGTGTGAATGCGGTCGATGTCGCATCCATCAGGGTCGATAGGAGAGAAGTCCTGCTCCCATTTCTTGTTGCGTATATTTATTGTGCCTTCGTAAGTGAAGAGCATAGCATTGCGACCGTTGCGTGTAGGCATCACGCAGTCGAACATGTCTACGCCGCGCTCAATAGCCTCAAGTATGTTCTGCGGAGTGCCGACGCCCATAAGGTAGCGAGGCTTGTCCTTTGGCAGAATCTCGTTCACCACCTCAATCATCTCGTACATTACCTCTGTCGGTTCGCCCACAGCCAGTCCGCCGATAGCGTTGCCGTCAGCTCCCTTGTCGGCTACGTGCTTTGCTGCTTCGCGGCGCAAGTCCTTGTACTTGCAGCCCTGCACGATAGGGAAGAGACTCTGGTTGTAACCGTAGAGCGGCTCTGTTTCGTTGAAACGCTTGACGCAACGGTCGAGCCAGCGCTGAGTGAGTCCGAGACTCTTCTTTGCGTACTCGTAGTCGCTCTCGCCCGGAGGGCACTCGTCGAATGCCATCATGATGTCGGCACCGATGATACGCTCCGTATCCATCACGTTCTCCGGTGTGAAGATGTGCTTCGATCCGTCGATGTGCGAACGGAACTCGCAGCCTTCTTCGCGCAACTTGCGTATGCCGGTGAGCGAGAAAACCTGGAAGCCGCCAGAGTCGGTGAGTATCGGGCGGTCCCATGTGTTGAACTTATGCAGTCCGCCTGCCTTTTGTAGAGTGTCAAGACCCGGGCGAAGGTACAGATGGTAGGTGTTGCCCAGAATTATCTGTGCCTTTACTTGTTCGCGGAGTTCGTTGAAATGTACTCCCTTTACGGAGCCTACCGTGCCGACGGGCATGAATATCGGGGTCTTAATCTGTCCGTGGTCGGTGGTGATTATACCAGTGCGAGCGTCGCTGCATGGGTCGGTATGTTGCAGTTCAAAAGTCATTCTTTCTTTTCTTCTTCAATTTTAAAATCAATAGGGTTGTCTACAATTTCGTCGGTGAGAGCAAACTTCCACACATCTTGTACGTTCTCGACGTAGTGGAACTCCACACCCTTGCGGTACATCTCAGGAATCTCCTCGATGTCCTTACGGTTATCCTGACACATTACGATGTCGGTGATGCCGGCACGCTTTGCTGCAAGAATCTTCTCCTTGATGCCACCAACAGGCAAAACCTTTCCGCGGAGCGTGATTTCGCCAGTCATTGCTGTGTTCTTGCGCACCTTGCGCTGAGTGAGTGCCGAGGCAATAGATGTTGCAATCGTTATGCCAGCCGACGGACCATCCTTCGGTGTAGCACCTTCTGGTACATGGATGTGAATGTTCCAGTTGTCGAAGATGCGATAGTCTACGCCGAGTGTGTCGATATGTGCTTTTACATATTCGAGAGCTATGACAGCCGACTCCTTCATCACGTCGCCGAGATTGCCAGTAAGTGTCAGCTTGCCCGTCTTGCCCTTGCTGAGCGAAGTCTCGATAAACAGAATCTCGCCACCCACGCTTGTCCAAGCCAAGCCCGTAACAACACCTGCATAGCTGTTGCCCTGATAGATGTCGCGGTAGAACGGAGCCTTGCCGAGCAATCCTTCAATTTCGTTAGGCGTAATCTTCTCGTTCACCTCGCTGTCGAGCGCCTTTTTGTAAGCAATCTTGCGCAGAGCCTTGTTCACCTGCTTCTCCAACTGACGTACGCCGCTTTCGCGTGTATATTGCTCTATGATTCTCTCGATAGCTGCCTTTGTAAATGTAGGCTTCTCCTCGTTCTTGTCGAGTCCGCAGTTTTCTATCTCGCGCGGTATAAGATGGCGTTTCGCAATCTCTATCTTCTCCTCTGTGATGTAGCCGCTCACTTCGATAAGCTCCATACGGTCGAGCAACGGACGCGGTATGGTGTTGAGGTCGTTGGCGGTTGCAATGAAGAGCACCTTTGAAAGGTCGTAGTCGACGTCGAGATAGTTGTCGTGGAAAGCGCTGTTCTGCTCTGGGTCGAGCACTTCGAGCAGCGCAGACGACGGGTCGCCGTTGATGGTGTTCTGCGTCACCTTGTCAATCTCGTCGAGTATAAACACGGGGTTTGAAGAGCCTGCCTTCTGAATGTTCTTGATGATTCTGCCGGGCATTGCTCCGACGTATGTGCGTCTGTGTCCGCGAATCTCGCTCTCGTCGTGCAGACCGCCAAGCGACATGCGCACATACTTGCGCTTCATGGCTGCGGCGATGCTCTTTCCGAGCGAAGTCTTGCCTACTCCCGGAGGGCCGTAGAGACAAATGATAGGCGACTTGAGGTCGCCGCGCAACTTCAGCACAGCCATGTATTCGAGGATGCGTTCCTTCACCTTCTCCATGCCGTAGTGGTCGTGGTTGAGAATGCGTTGTGCTCGTTTCAGGTCGAGATTGTCCTTGGTATATTCGCCCCAAGGCAAAGCAATCATTGTCTGCAGATAGTTGAACTGTATGCTATACTCCGGACTTTGTGGGTTGAACATATCGAGCTTGTCGAGTTCCTTACGGAAAATCTTTGCAACATCCTCCGACCAGTTCTTCTTAGCCGCTTTCTGCTCAAGTTCCTTGCGTTCCGGCGAACCTTCGCCTCTGCCAAGTTCCTCCTTGATGTTCTTAATCTGCTGCTGCAGGAAGTATTCGCGCTGCTGTTCATCGAGATCCTCGCGAGTCTTTGTGCGGATATTCTGCTTCAGTTCGAGCAACTGAATCTCCTTGTGTAGCACCTTCAGCGTCTTGATTACACGATCCTTGATAGAACTTGTAGAGATAAGTTCTGCCTTGTCGTCTATGGAGAAGGGCAGATTCGTACATACGAAGTCGACTGCTATAACATCATTCGATATGTTGTTCAGAGCGAACTGTGACTCGTCTGGCAGGTCTTCGTTCTGTCTGATATACTCTATGGTTGTAGAGCGCAAGTCCTCCATTGCGGTGTTGAACTCCTTGTCGTCGGCAGCGGGCAGCTCCTCCATCGCCGGCGCCACTTCGCCCATGAGGAACGGCTTGTTGGTCGTGAGCTTGTTCAGACGGCAACGACCCAAGCCCTGAATTATGGCTGTAATGTTATTGCCAGGTCCGGGCAGTTCAAGTATCTTTACGAGGCGTGCATAAACTCCGTATTCGAAGAGATCGTTGGTGCTTGGATGCTCAACCTCCTGGTCGTGTTGGCAGAACACAGCAAAACTTATGTCCTGCTTCTTGCGTAAATGGTCGAGCAGATTGAGGCTTTGTTTTCTTCCGATGATGACAGGAGTAATCACTCCCGGGAACATTGCCATGTTACGTGTGGCAAGGATGGGCAATTCGCCTTCTATATTTACGTTGAACAAATTTGAAATATCGCCGTCGTAATCGGCAATCATCTGTATTGAAGTACTCGTTCTCTTATTCATATCTCGTTATCTGTGTATCGGGGCGTGTGTATTTCCGTGCAAAGTTACTTAAAATTCTGCTAATGAGTGAATTTTTGCTGTTATTTTATGTAGAAATCAGCGGTCAGATTAGCGTACCATTCTGATCTCGATCCGTCTGCCTCTTGCAGGCATACTTCCTCCATTTCTCTCTCGCATCTGCAGTAGGCGTGACGGAACGCAACAAGATGGCGTTTAGGTTGTTTGCGTGGGGTGGTGCGCACGGCGCATTGGCGTGACATCGCAAGTCCTGCCTTATAAGCTTCCGCAATGAACGCTTGCAGACACTCCGTAGGTATTATAGCGCTGAACTCGCCGTCGCTATCGAGTAGCGCTTTCACGGCGGCGAATAACTCGCAGTATTTCAGCGCACAAGCATGTCTTGCTGTGGTACGCTGTGCGTTGGGGTTGATGAGGCTGTCGATGAAGAAAGGAGGATTTGACACTATTGCGTCGTACTTGTGGTGAGTAGGGTAGAGCTGGATAGCCGTTTCTGCAATGCTGATGCGGTCGGCGTATGCAGTGGCGGTTACGTTCTCGCGCGCCTGAGCGGCGGCTTCAGCGTCTATCTCAACGGCGTCGATGGTGGCGTCAGCGAAACGCTGAGCCATCATGAGCGCAATGAGTCCGGTGCCAGTGCCAATGTCTAGAATGCGTGAGCCGCCATTAGCCCATGTTCCGAGTAGCACGCCATCGGTGCCCACCTTCATGGCGCAGCGGTCTTGGTGGATTACAAACTTCTTAAAAGCAAACATTCGTGATAGTAAAGATGTGTTGGTGGAGGCGTAGCGCCTCCGCTGTATTACAAGTCGAGCTTATTCTGCACAGCTTTGCTCCACTGCTGCAGTTTCTGTCGACTCTTGCTTATTTCCTCGCGTATGTTATTTATCTCGTTAAACAGTTCGGTAGCAGCGTTCTGTAGCGCATTCGGTTTGCGCTGGTTTCTGTCGGCGAACGGGTTCACTACAATCTTTATTCCCTTCGGCTTAAGCTCGACGTCTATGTCCGCACCAGTCATTACGGGGTCGCCGTCGTAGTGGATGGCGCCGGGGTTGTCGCGATGAACGTGCAGCTTCTTGCAGCGGAATGTCTTTATCTTCGAGTTGTTCTTGTTGAGTGTTTTGTTGAACATCTCGATGCTTATCTGCGGAGCGTCGATGAGTCCGAACGGTTCCATGATGATAACATCCATCAGTCCGTCGCTCATGGAAGCTTGCGGTGCGATATATGCGTTGTTGCCGTACTGCGACGCGTTGGCGCACGATATGAGGAATGCCTTGTGCTGGCTCGTCTCGTCGTCTGCCATCACGGTATATGTCTCGGGCTCGTATTTGAGTCCTTCTCGCAGCACATTCTCTATATATGTGAGCGGTCCGCGTTTGCCAGCCTCGGCGAACTTCAGGCTGATGAAGGCGTCGAATCCCATTCCGCAAGTGCAGAAGAACGGGTAGCCGTTGATGATGCCGTAGTCGAGATCGCGCACCTCGAAAGCGTTTATTATTTCAATCGACTTCTTTACGTTGATAGGCAACTGCAGGTGGCGTGCCAGTCCATTGCCCGAACCGCACGGTATGACGCCGAGAGCGGTGTTGGAGTGCACGATGGCGCGTGCCACTTCGTTTACGGTGCCGTCGCCTCCGACAGCCACAACCATGTCTACGCCGTCGTCCTTAGCCTTGGCGGCTATCTCCGAGGCGTGTCCGGCGTATTCGGTTATTGCGATTTCATATTCAAACTTCTCTTTGTCAAGAAGCTGGTCGATCAGTCCGGGGATGGCAGCCTTGTCCGACGTGCCTGAAATGAGGTTGATTATGAAAATGGCTTTTTTCTTCATATTTATTAATGCTATAAATAAAGCACAAAGATAATAAAATAATGTTATACGTAGGAATTTCGTTTGGTGAAAAATATCAAAAAGTCATATTTCTTGCGAAAAATGTGCGTGTTTAACATATTTTTCGTACCTTTGCACCTTGGAAATAACAAATTTGAAATATACCTATTTAAATTATAATGGGACAGTTACAAGAAAAGTATAAAAGCTATCGCCTTCCACAGAAGTACATGGCAGAAGGTGTTTATCCCTATTTTCGTGAGATTACGAGCAAGCAGGGCACAGAAGTAGAAATGGGCGGACACAAGGTTCTTATGTTCGGCTCGAACGCTTATACCGGACTTACCGGCGATCAGCGCATCATCGATGCTGGTAAGGCAGCTCTCGACAAATACGGTTCTGGTTGCGCAGGTAGCCGCTTCCTCAATGGTACGCTCGATATTCACGTACAGCTTGAAAAAGAACTTTCTGAGTACATCGGCAAGGACGACGCTCTTTGTTTCTCTACAGGTTTCTTCGTGAACAGCGGTGTAATCCCCGCAGTTGTAGGTCGTGGCGACTATATCATCTGCGACGATCGCGACCATGCCAGCATCGTTGACGGACGTCGTCTCTCGTTTGCTACACAGCTTCACTACAAGCACAACGATATGGAAGATCTTGAGCGCGTGCTGAAGAATCTTCCAGAGGAGGCTATCAAGCTCATCATCGTTGACGGCGTGTTCTCAATGGAGGGTGACCTTGCTAACCTGCCTGCTATTGTAGAGTTGAAGCATAAGTACAACTGCTCTATTATGGTAGACGAGGCTCACGGTATCGGTGTGTTTGGCAAGCAGGGTCGTGGTGTTTGCGACCACTTCGGACTTACCGATGAGGTCGACCTTATCATGGGTACATTCTCTAAGTCGATGGCTTCTATCGGTGGCTTCATCGCTGGCGATAAGGACACAATCAACTGGTTGCGCCACACTTGTCGCACATACATCTTCAGCGCATCTAACACTCCGGCTGCTACAGCAGCTGCTCTTGAGGCGCTGCACATCATCCAGAATGAGCCGCAGCGCATCGACGACCTTTGGAAGGTTACACGCTACGCGCTCCGCCGCTTCAAGGAAGAGGGCTTTGAGATCGGTGAGACACAGAGTCCGATTATTCCGCTCTATGTTCACGATGTAGAGAAGACATTCGTTGCTACAGCAAAGGCTTTCGAGTATGGCGTGTTCATCAACCCCGTTATTCCGCCGGCTTGCGCCCCGCAGGATACTCTCGTGCGTTTCGCGCTCATGGCTACACATACAGAGGAGCAAGTAGAGCGTGGCGTTCAGATTCTAAAGCGTGTGTTCAAGGAACTTGACATCATTAAGGACTAATGTATTATTTCTATATGCAGCAAAAGGCAGGCTTTCCGTGTGGATTGCCTGCCTTTTGCGTTATGCGGTTTGGAGTCTGCAAGTAAAGGTGGAGTAGGAAAGTGTGGCATGCTATTTGCTATTATTGTGCATTATTGTTTCGATTATTGCGGTGTTTGGTGAAAAAAACACATGTTAAATTTTGGTTGTGTCAAAAAATAATTGTACCTTTGCACTCGCAATTCGAAAACGGGGTGTAGCGCAGTCCGGTAGCGCGCCTGGTTTGGGACCAGGTGGTCGCAGGTTCGAATCCTGTCGCCCCGACTTCTTTCCGATTGCAACAACGGGTTTCTCAGCTGAGGAACTTGAACATAAACAACACCAACGGGGTGTAGCGCAGTCCGGTAGCGCGCCTGGTTTGGGACCAGGTGGTCGCAGGTTCGAATCCTGTCGCCCCGACTGAAAAGAGAAACGTTTTTATGCAAGCGTTTCTCTTTTTTTTGTATCTGATAGTGTGCAATTTAACATTGCTACGCAACTCTTGCTACTTTTATTATTCATAATTTTGCTCACTTTCTCAAATTTTATTACTTTTGCACAAAGTTTCAAGTAGTAAACAAAATAAAATCAATATAATGGAGATTTCATACAAATGGCTTAAGGAGTATGTCGATTTCGATCTCACACCGCAGGAGACAGCCGACGCGCTGACATCATGCGGTCTCGAAGTAGACGCTCTTGAAGAAGTGCAGACTATCCGTGGCGGATTGAAAGGTCTGTACGTGGGCAAGGTGCTCACATGCGAACTGCATCCTAATTCAGACCACCTTCATATCACAACCGTCGACCTCGGCAAGGGCGAACCGCAGCAGATTGTTTGCGGCGCGCCGAACGTAGCTGCTGGTCAGAAGGTTATCGTTGCCGACCTGGGCTGCGTGCTCTACGACGGCGACAGCGAGTTTACGATCAAGAAGTCGAAGCTCCGCGGCGTAGAGTCTTTTGGTATGATTTGTGCCGAAGACGAGATAGGCGTGGGCACCGCTCATGATGGCATCATCGTGCTGCCGGAGGATGCTCCCGTCGGTCAGCCTGCTGCCGAGTATTATCACTTGGAGAGCGACTGGGTTATCGAGATAGACATCACAGCCAACCGCTCTGACGCACTCTCTCACTGGGGCGTAGCGCGCGACCTCTATGCTTGGCTCAAGCGCAACGGTCACGAGACATCGTTGCACCGTCCCGACTGCTCTGAGTTCAACGTCGACAACAACGACATGCCTATCGACGTAGAGATAGAGAACACCGAGGCTTGCCGCCGCTATGCTTGCGTAAGCATCACAGGCTGCGAGGTGAAGGAGAGCCCCGAGTGGTTGCAGGACAAACTGAAGATTGTAGGTCTGCGTCCTATCAACAACATCGTCGACATCACCAACTATGTGATGATGGCATACGGTCAGCCGATGCATTGCTTCGACGCCGACATGGTGGAAGGCAAGAAGATCGTTGTGCGCACTCAGCCCGAAGGTACAAAGTTCGTCACTCTCGACGGCGAGGAGCACACACTTGGCGAGCACGACCTCAGCATCAGCAACGCCAACGAACCGATGTGCATCGCTGGCATCTTCGGCGGTAAGGGTTCGGGCACATACGACACAACTACAAACGTTGTCCTGGAGAGCGCTTACTTCCACCCGACATGGATACGCAAGAGCGCACGCCGTCATGGTCTGAGCACTGACGCAAGCTACCGCTTCGAGCGCGGCATCGACCCGAACGGTACAATCTACGCCTTGAAGCAGGCTGCCATCCTTTGCAAGCAGTTGGCAGGCGGAAAGGTGAGCATGGAGATAAAGGACGTATATCCTACTCCGATTGCCGACGCACGTGTGCAGCTCGATTTCGAGTATGTAGACCGTCTGATTGGCAAGAAGATCGGCAATGATATGATAAAGAGCATCGTGGAGAGCCTTGATATGAAGATCGTTGAGGAGACAGCCGAGGGATTGCTGCTCGACGTGCCGGCTTATCGCGTAGACGTACAGCGTCCGTGCGACGTTGTGGAGGATATTCTGCGCATCTACGGATATAATAATGTAGAGATTCCAACACAGCTCAAGTCGTCGCTCACAATCCTCGGCGACGAGGACAAGGCATACCACTGGCAGAACGTAGTGGGAGAACAGCTCGTAGGCTGCGGCTTCCGCGAGATTCTCAACAACTCGCTCACAAAGACGGCATACTATACCGAACTGAATCGCTACACAGAGGAGACAACCGTAAAGGTGATGAACCCGCTGAGCTCTGACCTCGGTGTTATGCGCCAGACTCTGCTCTTCGGCGGTCTGGAGAGTGTAGGTCGCAACGTGAACCACAAGATGCCTAACCTGCGTTTCTTCGAGTTCGGCAACTGCTACCACTACTCGCCGGAGAAGAAGAACGACGAGGACCCGATAAAGGCTTATACCGAGGAGATGCATCTCGGCATGTGGCTCACTGGCAAGCGCGTTGAAGGCTCATGGGCACACGCCGACGAGCAGTCGTCGTTCTATGAATTGAAGGCTTATGTGATGAACATCTTCACACGCTTGGGCGTCAACCCGGGCATCGTCGTTACAGAGTCGTCAGACAACAACGTGTTCGGCAAGGCGCTCGCTCTGAAGGCACGCTCGGGTAAGGTGCTCTGCGAGATGGGTATCGTTTCGCACAAGTTGCTCAAGAAGATGGACATCGAGCAGGAGGTGTTCTATGCCGACATCAACTGGGACAACATGATGCGCACCATCAAGAAGAACGAGGTGCTCTATCACGACATCTGTAAATTCCCGTCGGTAAGCCGCGACCTCGCATTGCTCCTCGACAAGAATGTACAGTTCGAGCAGATTGAGCAGATTGCACGTCAGACAGAGAAGAAGCTCCTCAAGAGCGTAGAACTCTTCGACGTATACGAAGGCAAGAACCTGCCGGAAGGCAAGAAGAGCTACGCCGTTAACTTCATTCTGCAGGACGAGACAAAGACTCTCAACGACAAGCAGATTGAGTCTATCATGTCTAAGCTCATCAACAACCTGAAGACTAAGTTGGGAGCAGAACTCAGATAATAAACAATAAAAATACAATATAAAACAAAATGGGAAGAGCATTTGAATACCGCAAAGCTACAAAGCTGAAGCGTTGGGGCCACATGGCTAAGACATTCACCCGTCTGGGCAAGCAGATCGCTATCGCTGTTAAGGCAGGCGGTCCGGAACCTGAGAACAACCCGTCACTCCGTTCTATCATCGCTACATGTAAGCGCGAAAACATGCCGAAGGATAACATCGAGCGTGCTATCAAGAACGCTATGGGTAAGGACCAGAGCGAGTACAAGGAAGTAACATACGAGGGATATGGCCCTCATGGCATTGCTGTCTTCGTTGACACACTTACCGACAACACTACACGTACTGTAGGCGACGTTCGCTCGGTGTTCAACAAGTTCAACGGTACACTCGGTACAACTGGTTCGCTTTCTTACCTTTTCGACCACAAGTGCGTGTTCACTTTTAAGAAGAAGGACGGCGTGGACATGGAAGAGCTTATCCTTGAGCTCATCGACTTCAACGTTGAGGACGAGTTCGACGAGGACGACGAGGAAGGCACAATCACTATCTACGGTGACGACGTAAAGGCTTACGCACAAATCCAGAAGTTCCTCGAAGAGCAGGGCTTCGAAGATATCGGTGGCGAGTTCACATACGTCCCTAACGACCTTAAGGACCTTGACGCTGAGCAGCGTGCTACCATCGACAAGATGGTTGAGCGCCTTGAGGAGTTCGACGATGTACAGAACGTCTACACAAACATGAAGCCGGAAGAGACTGAGTAAGAGTAAGAATAAAAAATATTGAAAAGAGTGGTTGGCTACAGCCACTCTTTTTTTAGTTGACAACAGATGTTCCGCAAGTGTTGTTCCTGCGGAACGCTTTAGAAGATAACAATATTAGGCATGAATCATTTGGAGTATGTAACCTGCGGCACATGCAGCCGACTTATCACTATCGACGTTGATGCAGCCGGCATCATCCGCAACCTTTCTTTCCTCGGCGGCTGCAACGGCAACCTTAAGGGTATCTGCGCCCTCGCTGTCGGCAAGCCGGCTGCAGAGATAAAGCAGACGCTCAAGGGCATCACCTGCGGCAGTAAGGACACAAGTTGTCCTGACCAGCTTGCTGCAGCCTTGGAGCAGATGGGCTATTAACTTCGGTGCCGTCCTTACGTGACGCATCTAATATAATAAAAAGAAATATATGGAGACAAGAAATTGGAAAACCATTGAAGGTTTCGACTTTAAGGAGATACTCTTCGAAGAATATAATGGTATAGCGAAGATAACGATCAATCGTCCGCGCTATCGCAACGCATTCACACCGCGCACTACATGGGAGATGTCGCAGGCATTCGCATGGTGTCGTGAGGCGCAGCGCATCAGCGTCGTAATCCTTACCGGCGCAGGCGATAAGGCGTTCTGCTCGGGTGGCGACATGCACGTGAAGGGACGCGGCGGTTATGTTGGTGAGGATGGCGTGCCTCGTCTTAATGTACTCGACGTGCAGAAGCAGATCCGCTCGCTGCCTAAACCGGTTATCGCTATGGTCAACGGCTACGCTATCGGTGGCGGTCATGTGCTTCACTTGATGTGCGACCTAACCATTGCAAGCGATAACGCAATCTTCGGACAGACCGGACCTAAGGTGGGTTCGTTCGACGCTGGCTTCGGCGCAAGCTATCTGGCTCGCATCGTAGGTCAGAAGAAGGCTCGCGAGATTTGGTTCCTCTGCCGTCAGTATTCGGCTGTTGAGGCTGAGCGAATGGGGATGGTCAACAAGGTTGTGCCTTTCGACGAACTTGAGGACACCTGCGTAGAGTGGGCTGAGACAATGATGGAGCGTTCGCCTCTCGCTCTGCGTATGATAAAGGCTGGTCTCAATGCCGAACTCGACGGCCAGGCTGGTATTCAGGAACTTGCCGGTGACGCAACAATGCTCTATTATATGCTTGATGAAGCGCAGGAGGGTGGCAAGGCGTTCCTTGAGAAGCGCAAGCCCGACTTCAGCAAGTATCCGAAACTGCCGTAGAGTTTGTCCAGTTGAGAATTGAGTGTTTGTCCAGTTGAGAGTTGAGAATTAAGAATTGGGAGTTATGATTACCAATGATTGTTTTTGAAATTGTTGGAATTTTACATATCATAACTCTCAACTCTCGATTGTTAACTCTCGATTCTCAACTTATTTGTTGTACTCTTCCGGCGTGTACACTTTGTCGAAATACTTCACTTTCGAGTCCTTGCCCGAATGCAGAGTCAATGCAAAGTTGAAGCCTTCCTGCTTGTAGGCGCGCAGACTTGTGCTTTCGTCAATTTGCTTCATGAAGTTGTCGACAATAAGTTTGCGGTTCATTTCGAATACTTTAGCGTCGTCCAACTCGTCCATTATCGAACAATAATAATGGTATGTCCTCGTGTCCATTTCGAAGACAACACTATCCGTACGCATGTAGTTGAGAACCGGAGTGGGGCAGTTTCTTTCCGTGTATTCACGGGCCTCGCGCTGGGCGCGTTTTTCAATACTCTCGTGGCAACTGCAGAGCAGCATGGCACTTGCTATGGCGCAATATAAAAACGTTTTCATTTTCTTAGTTGTTTTTCTTGTGCAAAGATACCTAATTGTCAGAAAAAATAAGTAATTTTGCATGTAAAAACTGATATATATCAATGAATAATATAAGGAATTTCTGTATTATTGCTCATATCGACCATGGCAAGTCGACACTTGCCGACCGATTGTTGGAGCGTACACAAACTATCAAGATAACTGAAGGCCAGATGTTGGATAACATGGATCTGGAGCGTGAGCGTGGTATAACCATCAAGAGTCACGCTATCCAGATGGAGTACAAGCATAATGGCGAAACGTATATATTGAATCTTATTGACACTCCGGGGCACGTCGACTTTTCTTACGAAGTGTCGCGAAGCATTGCTGCCTGCGAAGGTGCTTTGCTCGTTGTCGATGCTACACAGGGTGTGCAGGCACAGACCATCTCTAACCTCTATATGGCTATTGAGCACGACTTGGAGATTATCCCCGTGCTCAACAAGATAGACATGCCGAGCGCAATGCCGGACGAGGTGGAGGACGAGATAATCGAGCTTATCGGATGTAAGCGTGAAGACATTCTGCGCGCATCGGGTAAGACTGGTGAGGGCGTCGACGAAGTGCTTGCTGCAATCGTAGAGCGAGTTCCGCATCCTAATGGTGACACGAAAGCTCCGCTTCAAGCGCTTATCTTCGACTCTGTGTTTAATTCGTTCCGTGGTATCATCGCTTATTTCAAGATAGAGAATGGCGAGATACGCAAGGGTGATAAGGTGAAGTTCTTCAACACCGGTATGGAATACGTTGCCGATGAGGTTGGTGTGCTGAAAATGGATATGGTGCCTCGCGATGTACTTGAGACAGGTGAGGTAGGATATATTATTTCGGGTATCAAGGATGCTACTGAGGTTAAGGTGGGTGATACAATCACTCACGTAACACGTCCATGCGACAAGGCGATTGCAGGTTTTCAGGAAGTGAAACCGATGGTGTTCGCCGGAGTTTATCCTATCGACCCGAACGATTATGAGAATCTGCGTGCTTCGCTTGAGAAGTTGCAGCTTAATGACGCTTCGCTCACGTTCTCTCCCGAGTCGTCGGTAGCGCTTGGCTTTGGTTTCCGTTGCGGCTTCCTCGGACTCTTGCACATGGAGATTGTGCAGGAACGCCTTGATCGTGAGTTCAATATGGACGTAATCACAACTGTTCCCAACGTGTCGTACATGGTTTATGACAAGCATGGCAATGTAAAGGAAGTTCATAACCCGTCAGGATTGCCGGAACAGACAATGATTGACCATATTGAAGAGCCGTACATCCGCTCAACAATCATCACAACCACCAACTTTATCGGTCCGATTATGACGCTCTGTCTCGACAAGCGTGGTGAACTTATCAATCAGGAATACGTTAGTGGCAATCGTGTTGAGTTGCACTTCATGCTTCCGTTGGGCGAAATTGTCATCGATTTCTACGACAAGTTGAAGTCGATCAGCAAGGGATATGCTTCGTTCGACTATCATCTCGACGGTTTCCGTCCGTCGCGTCTTGCAAAGCTCGACATTCTGCTTAACGGTGAGCCGGTAGACGCACTCTCTGCATTGACACATCAGGACAATGCCGTTACAATCGGACGCAAGATGTGCGAGAAGTTGAAAGACCTTATCCCGCGCCAGCAGTTCGATATTGCAATTCAGGCAGCTATCGGCGCAAAGATTGTGGCTCGCGAGACCATCAAGTGTGTGCGCAAGGACGTTACAGCCAAGTGTTACGGTGGTGACGTCAGCCGTAAGCGTAAGTTGCTTGAGAAGCAGAAGAAGGGTAAGAAACGCATGAAGCAAATCGGTAACGTGGAAGTGCCGCAGAAGGCTTTCCTCGCCGTGCTTAAACTCGACTAAGAGACTTGTCTATTAGACTACATATAGACTCAACTTGTTTACTAAAAAATAGAATAGAAAGGAAAGTATCTTATGAAAGAGAAGTTCAACGCCAATACCCGCGACGTAGCTCGCGAGTTAGCGCGAAGATACAGTACTATGACGCATGAAGAGCTTGATGCTCTCGAAAGCATTCTTGTTCCGATTAAGTACCCGAAAGGTGAACTGGTGCTTAAGGAGGGCGACGTGTGCCGTAACTTTTACTACATCGACCGTGGTTTGATGCGCCAGTTCTACTTCAAGCATGGCAAGGAAGTGACAGAACATCTTGCGCAGGATCATACTATCGTTATGTGTATAGAAAGTCTCTTTAAGGAGGAACCTACACATCTCCAGATAGAAACCCTTGAACCTACTGTCGTGTATGCTATTCCTAAGGTGGACCTTGAGAGAGTGGCTCTGCATAACGTCAACATACAGATTCTCTATCGCAAAATTCTTGAGGAGAGCCTTATTACTTCTCAGGTACATGCCGACCTTGTGCGCTTCGAGACTGCACAGGATCGTTACAAGAAGTTATGTAAGCTTATGCCGCAGGTGGTGCTTCGCGCTCCGCTTGTATACATAGCAAGCTATTTGCAGATGACACCAGAAACGTTGTCGCGTGTAAGAGCTTCAACGTTGCTCGACTAATTGTCTTATCAAGTACACTCAAAGTTCTTGATGAAGTATATAAAAAAGGAATAGTGTAGCAATTGCTACGCTATTCCTAATAATTCTATTTCGAATATAAGTGTCGAACCGCCAGGTATTCCTGGCTGCGAGAACTTGCCGTATCCCATATTTGCAGGGATATACACTTCCCATTTGTCGCCTACACACATCTGTTGTATGGCTACAATCCAACCCTTTATCAAATCGCTCAGGCGGAATGCAATAGGAGCACCGCCACGACTCGAGTCAAACTTCTTGCCGTTTATTGTGCGACCGGTGTAATGAGCCGTAACGATGGAGCGTGGAGTAGGATGCTTTCCGTCGTTGTTTCCTGAGCTCAACACCTTATAATATATACCTTCCGGAAGTGCAATCACACCTTCTTCTTCAGCTTTTGCAGCAAGCCAGTCGAGGTTTGCCTTAGCATATTCGCGTTTGTTCATTCTTTCTATTTAATATTGATTAATCTGGCGTTTTATTATTGTGTAGACGTAATCCGTGCGAGATAGTCGTAATGATCGCCTTCCTCTATAACCTCACAATTCAGTCCGCATTGCTCGCAACTTGCTTTTAGAAGTATCGGGTCTACGTATAGCCAATCGAACGAGTCGCCTTTTATGTTCTTGTAGACCATTTGATAGTCAACCTCACCATAATAGCTGCCTCCGAGATCAATATCCACTGATCCGTCCTCGTTTTCGTAAATATACTTCAAGTCGCTTGAATCGATAAGAATCTGTGCGCCTTCAGCCATCAGTTCCTTCAAGCGGTTGAGCAGCATTGGCAAGCGCGCGAGTTTGCCTGCAATGCCCGTGCCGTTCATAAGCAAAAGAATAGTGTCGAACTTGCCTTGCAGCTGAGGGTCGAAGAGGTTGATACATTCCACATCTTCTATTCCGCGAGCCTTCATTACTTCGCAGCTTAGCGGCGACACATCAATGGCTTTCACCTCAAATCCCTTCTCCTTCAACACAAGCGCATGGCATCCGGCTCCTGCACCAATATCCAACACCTTGCCACGTACAAGCTCTAATGCACGCTTTTCAAGCTGTGGCATCTCTTGTTCAGATCGGAACAGATGCGCAACCGGCATTTCGTCCTCTTCGAACATGGAAGAGAGCACACGCAGATGTGCTGCTCTTCCGTTCTTATAGTAATCGCTGATAGCGCTGCCCATCGGGTCGTGAGAAGCGTCGATGGTTGTTTTGTTCAATGTCATGAGTCGAAGGCGTTACGAATAGAATTCTGTAAATACCTTCACGCAGAATACATGGTCAGCCACGCTTCCCGTCTCTCTACAACTATGCATAGCAAGGATAGCGTTGCCCATATCCACACCACGAAGCGGAATAGACGAAGCAAGGATATTGCCTAATGTGCTTCCGCCAGCTACATCACTATGATTTACGAAACGCTGACATGGAACGCCCGCTTTCTCGCAAAGACCTGCAAATACAGCAGCCGAAACAGCGTCAGAAGCATACTTTTGTGCAGCGTTAAACTTGATAACCGGTCCGCCGCCGAGCATCGGATGGTTAGTCGGGTCGTATTTCTCAGGATAGTTATGATGCCAAGCGTGAGCGTTGTCAGCCGAAATCATGAACGCACGCTCTACAGCTTGATAGTAAGCCTCCTCAGTATTGCTTTGAGCAAGAGCGATGCGCTTCAGCATGAATGAGAGGAATGGACTGCCCGCGCCCTGCTTTGTCTGCGAACCAGTCTCCTCGTTGTCGAAGAGTGCGAGCACCTGCGTTGTGTCGGTCGTGTCTGAAGCGATAAGAGCCTCAAGACCAGCATAGCACATAGAGAGGTCGTCGAGACGTCCTGAAGATATGAACTCGTTGTGTACGCCGAATGTACACGCCGGAGTTGCGTCTGCAAGATAAAGGTCGAAGTCGAGAATGTCTTTAGCGCATAACTCGCGTCCTGCTGCGTTGCTGTTCAGTTCCTCAAGAATTACATTCCTCAAGAGATTGCCGGCTTCGAGCTGGCTTGTAATCTGTCCGAGCAACGGCAGCACATCTTTCTGCTTGCTGAGAGCTACGCCGTCGTTCACCTGACGGTTGAAGTGGATAGCAAGATTGCTTATCTGCAAGAGCGGGCGCTTGATGTGCAGCAGCAGAGTCTGCGGCTGCATAACGTCCTCGCTTCTGACAATCACGCGACCGGCAAGAGTAAGTGGACGGTCGAACCATGTAGACATAATCGGACCACCGTAAACCTCGGTGTTCAGCTTCACGATGCCGCCCTCGGTAAGCATTTCTGCGTTGGGCTTGATGCGGAAAGTAGGCGAGTCGCAATGAGCGCAAATCATGTGGAAGCCAGCGTCGGCAATAGGCTTGTTGCCGATGCGGAAAGCAAATACAGAAGAGTCGTTCTTGGTAACAAAGAAGCGGTCGCCACTCTTCACCTCGCCTAAAGGCTGTGACGGGTCTACACGGCGGAAACCATTAGCAAGAAGAGTGTCTGCGATATTCTTGACAGCCAGGAAGTTCACCGGCGAAGCGTCAAGGAAAGAAAGAAGTCGTTTTATCATTGTCGTTTGTTTTATTACGTGAATAATGTTGAATACTGTAGGGCGTAATTTGGTAGCTATACAATATAGCGTTTCAAAGTTAAAGTTTTATTTCGGAGTGTGCAAGTAAATGGAGTTTTTTGTATACTTTTGTATTTAAATATTTGGCTTATGAAAACATTCAAATCCCGATATATCGTTGTTGTAGCATGGCTCGTTTGTTTGGTCATGCTTATAGCGTCGTGTTCTGCCTCCAATGATGGAAAGGTAGCAACTTTGAACGAGAAAGCATACGAAGCGCATTATAAGAGTTTGGATTCGACAAAGGTATATGCAGAGAAGGCTCTTTCGTTGGCGTCTTTTGAATCAAAGGAATGGGCTCACGCCATGAACGACATGGCTTTCTACTACATCGCAAAGATGCAATACGCAGAAGCCGAGCGAATACTCGACGAGGTCGTAGAAAATGCCGACGACGAAATAGAACTGATGATTAGTCGTGTGCAGCTGATGCGTCTTTGCCAGCGCAAGTCGCAGAACAAGAACTTCTATCACGAACGTCATTACGCCCTGCAGCACATGGAGCAGATAGAGAAGGAGTACGCCAGTCTGTCGGCTGCCGACCGCAAGCGTTTTGTCTACGCCCGTTCGGAGTATTGGATTGTGCTCTCCACCTATTTGTATTATATCGGACAGCCGCGCGGAGCGTCGGAGGCAGTGCTGAGCATCGAGGAAGATGCGTTGTTGATGAGCGATATGCCGCAGTTGCTCACGTTCTATTATAATGTTGGTTCTGGCGGAATATTGTTGGGCAGACAGCACGATAAGATACTGCGCACGGAGTTCAACTACCTCATACGTTGCTACATGCTTGCGCGCCAATGCGGTTATACCTATTGGGAGGCTAACTCGATGCAGGCATTGAGCGAGAAACTGCAGGACGAGAGCAAGCGTGAGTTTCTCTTGAAGAACTATCGCCCCGAGATTAACTTCCTCAATGTCGACTATATGCCCGACACGTTGCTTGCCGGCAACCTTGCGGAGCGCGCTTTAGATTTGTTCCGTAAGTATGGCGATGTCTATCAGATTGCAGGCGCATGGCGCACATTGTCGGAGGCTTTCTTCAAGGTGGGCGACAACAAGTCGGCGCTTATCTGCCTTAATAATGCCATTGCCAACGACACCACCATAAACGCTGCTCCCGACCTCGTTGCCTCCATACGCGAGCAGATGTCTATTGTCTATTCCGCACTCGACAACAAGAAGCTGAGCGACTACAACCGCAATATCTATCTCGACATGCAGGAATACACACGCCAGGATCGTATGCTTGAGGCACGTGCCGAGCAGCTCGACTCGTCGCTGCGCAAGCAGGACATTATGATCGCTATCGTTATTGTAGCCATCATCTTGCTCATTGTGGCAATGGCGTTCTTCATCTATAAGACCAAGAAGGAAGCTGCCAGCTTCCCGATAGACAGTCTGCTGCAGCCGCTCAACGATTGGCAGAAAACGCGTTCCGACTATTACGAACAGACCGAGGAACGCTACGAGGAAATGCGCGAGCAGATAGCCATCCTTCAGAACCAGTACGAGCATTATCTTGAGAAGAACATAGAGCAACGCGCCAAGGTGTCGTTGGCATCCTCGGTAGCTCCACTCATCAATCGCATGCTACATGATGTGAAGATGCTTTCGTCCGACAAGGAGACCGACGAGCAGCGCAACCTCCGTTACGAGTACATCGGGCAGCTGGCGTCTTCTATCGAGCAGACCAACGAGCGGCTTACCGATTGGGTGAAGCTGAAGCAAGGCGAGATAGTGCTGCGCATAGAGAGCTTCGAGCTGCAAGCCTTGTTCGACACACTCCGCAGTAGCGACATCGAATACAAACTCCACGGCATCAGGCTCAACATTTCTCCAACCCACAGCGTCGTCAAAGCAGACAAGGTGCTGACGCTCTTCATGCTCAATACCATTGCCGAGAACGCACGCCGCTTCACGCCGAACGGCGGAAGCATTGACGTCTATGCCGACGAGACCGACGATTATGTAGAGGTGTCTGTGAAAGACAGCGGCAAGGGAATGGACGAGGCACAACTCGCTTCGCTCTTCAAGCCACGCTATATCACCGACTCCAACGATACGACAAAGGAGGGAGGACATGGCTTCGGACTCCTCAACTGCAAGGGTATCATAGAGAAGTACAAGAAGATGAGTTCGTTCTTCAGCGTCTGCTCTATAGAGGCCGAGAGCGAAGTGGGCAAGGGTAGTCGCGTCTTCTTCCGACTGCCCAAAGGCGTTAAGAAGGCCCTCATGCTTTGTGTCATCTTACTTAGCGCACTTTGCTCGTGTACCCAACCTGCGCCCATCGGAAAAGTGATAAACGAAAGCGAACGTACACGCCAAGCCGACTCGCTCGTAGACAGTATATATTATTATAATGTAGCGGGCAACTATCAGCGCACGCTTCAACTCTCTGACAGTTGCGTGCGAGTGCTCAACCGCTTGTTCGCCGACAGCCTGCTTATTGGCAACGGCGAGTGCGGCATGCTGCTTAAAGGTACGGATGCCGACGACGCCATCGAACTGAAGTGGTTCCGCGACAGCGTGGGCATGGACTACAGCATGCTTCTCGCCCTGCGCAACGAGGTGGCGGTGGCAGCACTTGCCGTGCACGATATTGACTTGTACACGTACAACAATCAGGTGTTCACGAAACTATTCCGCGAGAGTAGTGCCGACCGTTCTATAGCCACCTATGTGCAGAAGATGCAGCGGGCAGAGAACAACCGCAACGTGGCTATCGTGCTGCTTGTACTGTTGTTGCTTGCCGTTTTCCCCGCCTACTACTTCCTCTACTATCGCCACAAGCGCTTCTACAACTCGTGCATAGAACGCATCGGGCAGATAAACGACCTGTTGCAGTCGGACACGCTCTCGTCGCATGTGAAGATGAGGCAGATAAGAGCGTTGTGGAAGAACGATATAAAGATTCCGAAACAGATAGCGGTGATGGGCAAGAACACCACGCTCATATCAGACATCGTGGAGCGTATCTGCGGTGTGCTTGCAGAGGATGTGAACAAGACAGCTTCGATGGAGCAGCAACTGGTAGTGCTTGAGGAGGACACCAAACGCATCACCGTCAACCGCGACCGCCTTTACGTCATCAACAATATTCTGGACAACCGACTTTCTACGCTGAAGCACGAGACGATGTTCTATCCCTCGCGTCTGAAGCAGATATTGCAGGCTCGTAGCGGCAACGCTCAGATGTCTGAAAAGGAACTGCTGGATACGCTCGACGAGATAGCGTCCTACTACGAGACGATGTATACAACGCTGCTCAGCCAGACCGTTCAGGTGGCGCAAGCGATGTCTTCGTTCGAGCCGAGTGTAGCGATGCGTTACGTGCTCGTATTGCTGAAACGGGCTAACGGAGGCAAGCCGCTGAAGCGTTCAGAGACGGATGCCGTGAACGGATACATAAAGCTGGTCTTCAATCTCGACACGCAATATCCGACGGAGAGCAATCCGCAGTCTACGTACGACTACCTCGTGCTCTGCCAGATTATGCGCGACATGGGCGAGTATTACCGTGCACGCGGTTGCGGCGTGGAGACAAAGCGCACAAAAGAAGGAACATCAATAATAGTAATTTATATAAAGCAAGATATATGGAAAAGTTTAAAGTTATAATAGTGGAGGACGTGCTGCTCGAACTGAAGGGCACGGAAGGTCTTCTGCATAGCGAGGTGCCGGAGGCTGAGATTATAGCTACGGCTAACTCTGAGGATTCGTTTTGGGAAGTTTTCGCTTCAAGCAAGCCCGACCTCGTGCTGCTCGACCTCGGACTGGGCGGCAGCACAACCATCGGTGTCGAAATCTGCAAGAAACTGAAGGCGGAACACAAGGATGTGAAGGTGCTCATCTTCACCGGCGAGATACTCAACGAGCAGTTGTGGGTGGACGCTCTGCACGCCCATTGCGACGGCATCATCCTTAAGAGTGGCGAACTGCTCACCCGCGACGATGTTTTGAGTGTGATGAACGGCAAGAAATATGTGTTCAACCAGCCCATACTCAAGAAGATAGTGGACAAGTTCTGCAACACAATACAGCAGCAGATGGACCATCAGGAGGCTCTGATACGCTATGAGATTGACGAATACGATGAGCGTTTCCTGCGCCATCTGGCTTTAGGTTACACGAAAGACCAGATTTCGCAGTTGCGCACAATGCCGTTCGGCGTGAAGAGTCTGGAGAAAAGACAAAATGAACTGGTTCAGCGCTTGTTCCCTAACGGCAATGGCGGTATGGGAGTAAACGCAACACGTCTTGTTGTTAAGGCTTTTGAACTTAACATTCTTGATGTGAACAATCTTTATTCTGACGAAGCATAAAAGCTAAGCCCACTGATTGTTGTTGCTTAGCTTAAGAAAAGTCATCGTACACCGAACGCCGCCCGATCGGATTGCGTCCGCCGCCTGCATGGGTTGCGTTCGCTGTCCGATCGGGCGGCGTTCGGTATACGATAACTTTACATCTCCTTAATAGTGTTTTCGATAAGGCTTCTTTCCGCCTCGTCAACACCATATTTCTCGTAAAGCTGCTTGTCTATCTCCTCAACAGTAGCACTCCAGTTTATATCCGACTTGCTTGTGAAGTTCTGCAGCGGCACAAACATGAACTTCTCCGGCGAGAGGTCCTGCGAAGTGATAGTCTGCAGGATGAGGTAGCGTACAAACTTTGTCTTCAGATATGTGAGCAGTTTTTCTGCCTCTTCGGCTGTGGCGTAGGCGCCGGCTACAAGATAGCTCTGCGTGCAGACACATTGCGGCTGCAGGAGGGCGAGAGCCGAGAGCACGCGATACTGTCCGTTGCGGTCGGGTGTGCCGGCATGCTCGCAGGTAGCCTTCGAGAAGATCACCTTGTGTAGGTCAACCCACTGCTGGTTTTTCTTGATGTCCTCGCGCAGCACGTACGACGCGTCGCCCGACGACTTCAGCATTACGCATGTAGGGTCGGTCTCGGGCTGTGCGGTGCCGCGGTATGTAGACACGAAGCCGAACGGAGTCTGCGGACTAATCTGTGCGTTGAGCATGGTCTTCGACATGGCCTTCACCTTGTGGATGAGCGAAAGCGCACCATTGTTGCGTACGAAGATATTGAACTCGTCGAGCTTGCGGGGCAGCGTGTTTGCGTTGCCGCCGAAGTGATTCGTAAACAGGCAGTTGGTCTTGTGCTTAGCGTCCCACAGGAAGTAGCTCACACCGCCAGAGATATCGACTGTAGGGAAGCAATCCTTAGAGTCTACATAGTCGAAGATGGCACGAATGTGCGTGTCGCCAAGCATCGACTGGCGGAACTGGTCGAGTCCGCGTCCTCCGGTGAACCATCTTGAAGGCGTTATCATCGTGATGAATTGCGGGCGTATCTGGCGGGCAATGTCCACAAACTGATTGTAGAGCGGTATGCCGTAGTTGTCTTTCTTCTCGCCGATATTCATCTGATAGGGCGGATTGCCTATGATTGCGTCGAATTTCATTTTCTGGTTTGTGCTTGTATTTGGATAGTTACGTGGGTCGCTGAGGGTGTTGGCAAGTTTCGTCTTGTACACAATCACCTGACTGTTGAGGTCGGGTATGGTGATGATGTTCGGTTTTACGTCGCTGTCGAAGCCAACGAGTGTGCGGCGTGTGATGCATGCCGCCATGGCAGTTTTGCAGACAGCAAACACGTTATGCTCAACAACCTCCTTCCACATAGAGCACGACTCCTGGTCGGACAGCATGTCGAACAGACCCTGCGACTGGCTGCTGCGCACCTTATATAAAGAGTAGGCAACGTAGAGCGAGTAGAGGCCCGTCTTCGAGCAGATGTCGAGGATTTGTGCGTTCGGGTTCATCAGCGTGCGGTTTGTTACGCCCTCGTTGTATACGAAGCGTGTCTGCGCGAGCGGCTTCTCAAACTTGTCGTCGAAGAAGCAGTAGCCGCCGAGCGTGTCGGAGAGATGACGGTTGACGACGTTCCACGGAGTGAGAATGGTCTCGCGGTCGGGGTAAGAGAAGTCGGAGAGGATGTTTGCAATCTCAGCCACACGCTCGTCCGGCGCAAGTGTGTCGGCATGGCGCAGGCGTGCAACGATAGCCTTGGCTGTGGCCACGAAGATGTCTTCGCGGTAGAGGTGCTTAAGGCGCTTGAAGAGCTGCATGGTAATGCCGCGCGGCATGAAATGGCGCCACGATTCGGCGTCGATGTTACGCAGGAACGAGTCGATGGTAAGACCCTCGATGTTGTCCACCGTGCCGTAAATCATGATAGGGAAGCGGGTAGATATCTGGCTCAATATGGCTATTGCTCGCTGGCGTGGGGTGAGGCGTGCCATAGCTGCAGCTTCTCTCGACTGAGTGGCTGTCGCCTCGTTCTGCTTTTCTGCGTTTTCAGCAGCCTTGATCTTAGCCTTCTTCGCCGGCTTCTTTGCTGCCTGAATGTCGTTGCTTCTCTGTCGGCGCTCCTCGAGCACAGCGTTAGCCATAGCCTCTGCCACTTCTTCGAGAAGGCGTATGTCGTTCTTGCCAAGATTGTTCAAGTCGGTATACAGACAGTCGCCGTGGAAGCCGTTGCGGATGAGGCTTGTAGAGTATGAGGTGTTGATATAGCGGATGAATGTCTCCGTATCAATCTGGTTGCGCTTGCCTCCGTCTACGATGATGGTGGGGCAGTAGTGAAGGAACTCGGTGAGCTTCTGCACGCGTGCTTCGTGATCGGTCGTAGCAATGTTGTTGCTGATATACTGGTCAATGGCTGTGAGTGTTCTAACAGGCGAGAAGTCGAAGGTGTAGCATTCGGCTTTCATGCCCTCACGATACGGACTCTGGCAGCGGAAAATGGTCTGGAAGTAGTGGGCGCAACCCGTTTCGGCTGAACCTGCGAGCATGAATACGGCTGTCCATTCGGGTATGGAAACACCCGTTGTGAGACGTCCGCAAGAGAGAGTGATGGTGCGTTCGTTGCTGCTGATAGCCGTCTTCACTTCCTCAAGCGGGGAAGTCTGCGAAGATACTCCGTCGCCTGCTACATTAATAACCTTATAGCCGCGGAACGGATTCTCGGCAGTCTGCTCGGCAAGCATCTGCGCAAGACAACGCGCTGCATTCACACCCGGCATATACCATAATGTGTGGCAGAGCGACTGGCTCAGCGCCTCGTTAGCGAACGGATACTGAGGAGCTGTGGCGAGAAGGCTGACGAACTTTCTTACGTCGGCTTCATGCACGAAGCACATCTTAGCCTCGTCAACACGGAAGAACTCTGCGAAGTTGAAGCCCTCGTTGTCTGTAAGGAAATAAGGAGCGAATGTGTTGCGCAGATTGTAAGTTAAGATGTTCATTCGCGCCATGTTAGCGTACGGGTTTGGAGCGCCGGCAGCAGAGCTGTCCCACTGCTCCTTTGCACGCTGCTCCATGCAATAGTCCCAGTTGTATACGTCTGCTGTGTCGAAGTTCTGGCGTATACTATATGGTGTGCCCGAGAGATAGAGCGTGCGCATGCTGCGACGCTTCTGCAGTTCGGCTATAACATCGTTGCCGAGGCGTGTGGTGATGCCCTCGTGTGCCTCATCGACGATAAGGAAATCCCATTTAGCCGAGAACACGTCGTCGTTCTTCACGATGCCCTTCTGCAGGTTCACGCGTTTAGAAGAGCGCAAATCCTGCATAGATGCGAAATAGACGTAGTGGGTGTCTTTGTCTTTTGCAGCATCCTCAAGTTCGGCAAACGACGCGCCACGACGCTTTCGCTCGTCCTCAGACATGGCAGACGTTGTACGGCTGCCGTATGTCCATCCCTCAAGTTGCAGTTTCTCTATAGAGTCGAACCACTCCTGTCGCACAGCAGGGCGATGAGTGAGTACGAGTGTGCGTCTGTATCCAAGACGATGTGCCACTTCGATAGCGCAGAGCGTCTTACCGAAGCGCATCTTTGCATTCCAGAGCACCTTGCGTGAGCGTTTAAGGGCTGTCACGGTGAAGTCGATAGCTTCTTCTTGTTCTGCTCGGAATACTATGCTTTCTGTTGATATCATTCTTGTTGAGTATTTTAGTTGCGACTGTTCAGTCGTATATCTATTTCACTATGTCTTTGTAAGCAATTCTCTTGCCGTCGAGCGGTTCAGCGTTATGCCATTCCATGATGACGGCGTCGCGGTCGGAGTTGGGAACGTTGAAGTTCAGTCCGTCCATCTGCCAGATGTTCCATGAAATGATTTCTGCAGCCTTCAAGACGGCGTCGCGGTGGGGCTGTCGGTGCCAACGCTCTGTGTAGTATTCGCAGAACGAAAGGAATACAGACTCGCGCGTCAGAAAGACGTTGTCGCCCTGACTGTCGAAGCCGTATACCGACTGAAGTGCTTGGTAGGCTTTGCGAATCCATTGGCGCTTATTTGCTTTTGTTGGCTCTGACGGAGTGTTCTCGTTGATGATACGGAACTTGCGGTCGAGCATGCCAATGCGTTCGCCAATAGGAATCAGTCTGCCCGTTGTTGTGTCGTAGCGCGAAACCAGATAAGGTCCTTCTCCGCAGGTTATCTCCATGCGTCTTGCTCGCACGTATGACATCCATGTGCGGTTCTTCGGAAAGACGACAGGCTGTTGAGATGTCACCCATGCGTGTTCGCCGTTCTCGTCGATATGTTCAGAATTGAACACATCTCTCTTGCCGAACCATTGCTCATCGACGAGGTTGTTTTGCGCATTGCATATCCACGCTGGTGTGAAGACCTCTGCACGGTTTTTCGAGCGTGATGTCTGCATGGATGGATGCTTTTTTATGCGAGGCTGTATAAGGTCTTGATGGTGGCTGACCAGCTCCGGTGTTATCTGCGCATTAAACGAAAACGGGCTGTTATCGCCCGTTTTGTCTGCGTCAGTAACGCTGTAATCGTCAGTTGCCCAAGAGATGTATGAGTTGCTCTCGGGCGAACTGAGCGATTGGTCTTTTAGGAGCAGTTCGAGGAGTTGAAGGTCGTTCCTCATTATGCGTTTTTAATCTTAATCTCGCAGTTGTCGAGCGACTCAATGATAGCGAGCGACTCTACACGCACACCATGTTCGCGCAGATACTGTCCGCCATCCTGGAATGCCTTCTCGATGATGAAACCCATGCCTTCGAGTGTGGCTCCCGACTGCTTGCAGAGGTCGATGATGCCCTTGGCTGCGTTGCCGTATGCAAGGAAGTCGTCGATGAAAATAACGTGGTCGTCAGGAGTGAGATAGTCGCGTGAAATAACCACGTCGTAGTCGCGCTGCTTTGTGAACGACGTAACCTTTGTAGCGAGCATGTTGTCGAGCGTGTTCGGCTTCTTCTTCTTTGCGAACACAACCGGAAGGTTCATCAGAAATCCCATCATGATAGCCGGCGCAATGCCTGATGCCTCAATAGTAAGAATCTTGTTCACTTTGGTGTTTGCAAAGCGGCGTATGAACTCCACGGCGATGTCCTTCATAAGGTTAGGATCCATCTGGTGGTTAATGAACTTGTCTACTTTGAGAATGCCACCAGGGTAGCATTTGCCGTCTTTCTGAATTCTGTCTATGAGTGCTTTCATTGTTATTGAGTTTTTGTTTATTTTTTTATTGTTTTGGTGTCTGTCTGTTAGAGATATCTTTTAAGCATGCTATGCTTTTATCATTGGATGCCGTTACTCGTTATAGAACCAATCCATGAACCTGCCTACCAAAGGAAACTGTATGCGAAACCAGCGGTATTCGGAAACCTGCTTGCCCCCGAAGTTGAGGATGAACTCGCGCATGGGGTTGCGCTTGAAAGGCAGTCCGGCATCAAGGAAGTACATGTGTGCATAGCCATGCTCGTGTGCATACTTCAATGCAGACCATACCGTGTATGTAGCAGGGTAGAGCATCATGAAACTCTTGCGGCGCGAAGCCAACTGCCACATGTAGGCGTTGCCGCCGAAGAAGAAGCAAACGCATGTGCCGATGATACGGTTTCGGTATTTTGTTGCGAATATCTTGCAATGCTTGCTTGTTGCCAGGTTTTCGAAGAGCTTGCAGCTACGTACGGTGCGTCGAGGCTTCAGTCTGAAGTAGTGGCGCATGAGCTTCACGGCTTGCTGCAGTTCTTTGCCATCTGGTTTAATCGTTTCTACTTTAACTCCGCGCTGTTCTGCAACGGCAATCTTGTCACGCAACTTCTGCGGCAGACGTTCGTAAGGATGTTTTGAGTGCAGCGAGTTGTGTATTTTCTGCCATTGTATTGGAAAGAACCCGTTTTCGCGCAGTTTGCCATATCCGAACATCTTGCTGCTCAAGTCGCTTATCTCTATGAACAGGCACAGCTTGTGTGCCAGTTCGGCAGTTATTGCTTTCACGAAGAGAGAGAAGATAGCTTCCTTGTTCTCTACTTCTGGCGCATAAACGCCCTCGCCATATATGTGGCAATGCGAATAGGTAAACGGGGGTAGTAGCAAGTGGTGGTAAGACACTACAGCCAAGAGATGTGCCACAATATGTCCCTGCCCGTCAGTAGCTAATGCCATGTATGGTTTCTGTTTTGGTGTGGCTTCAAGTATCTTGAACAACTCCACACTTTGAAAGAAATCATCGCATATTATGCCGGGCAAATCGGATGCTTTAGTTATCAGAGTAACACTAACCTCTTCTTTCATGTGGCAAAAATAGCAAATCTTTTTTAAAAATCGACTCGTTTTCTGTGCTTTTTCTGCGCATTTGCTTACTTTTGTAGCTATAACAGGAAAAGAACTTATGAAAATAGTAATGATAGGAGCTGGCAATGTGGCAACAAACATTGCCAAAACCCTTGCCAAGATAGGAGAAACGCCAGCGCAGATATGGAGCAGGACACTTGCTTCGGCTGAAGCGCTCGCTGAAACTGTAGATAGTTGTGCTACAAGCGATTGGAATAGTGTAATGAAGGATGCTGATGTGTATATAGTGTCTGTAAAAGACGACGCAATGCTTGATGTGATTGAACAACTTTGCAGCCGATGCAAGCATGGCGTCTTTGTACATACGGCTGGCACAATGTCGATGAGTCTGTTCACGGGTAAAGCAGAGCATTATGGCGTGCTTTATCCAATGCAGACTTTCTCAAAGCAGAAAGAAGTGAACTTCAGAACCATTCCTTGTTTTGTTGAGGCTTCCGACCAGCAGACGCTTGATATAATAATGGAGTTGGCACGACTCCTCTCCGATAATGTTCGCGAACTTAAGGAGGCTGACCGTAAATGGCTTCACATTGCTGCGGTTTTCTCCTGCAACTTTGCTAATGTGTGCAACACTATGGCTGCAAAGATACTCGAACGTCATGGACTCGATTTTAATGTGATGCTTCCGCTTCTCGATGAGACTGTGGCTAAACTCCATCGATTACATCCGAAAGAAGCGCAGACTGGACCAGCTTCGAGAGGAGACGTTGGTGTGGTAGGCAAGCATCTTGCTTTGCTTGAAGACGACAAGGAATTGAGCGAGGTGTATAGTGTCCTGTCCAATTACATATTGAAGAATAGAGCGTAAATGCTTGTGTTTAATTGTTTTGATAAAGAAGAATGATTGACTACAATTTAAAAAAGATACGTGCCGTAATATTTGATGTGGACGGCGTGCTGTCGTGCGATACTGTCACCGTGTCTCCTATAGGCGAACCTCTGCGAACTGCCAACCTGAAGGATGGTTATGCCATACAATATGCCTGTAAGGTAGGTCTGAACGTCTGTATCATTACGGGTGGAAATACCGAGGCGGTACGCAAACGCTATGAGGCGCTTGGGGTGAAGGAACTATATATGGGTTGTAGCGTGAAGATAAAGACCTATAACGAGTTCAAGGCTAAGTACTCGCTGTCTGATGACGAAGTAATATATGTAGGCGATGATATACCAGATTACGAAGTGATGTCGCTCGTAGGCTGTCCTTGCTGCCCGGCAGACGCAAGCGCGGAAATAAAGTCGGTCAGCAAGTACATCTGTCAGCGTCGAGGCGGTTGTGGAGTAGGTCGCGATATCATTGAGCAAGTGCTCAAGGCTCAAGGAAAATGGATGACAGAAGGCAGAGCCTTCGGATGGTGATATTTCGGATTATAACTTTATTTGCGTCTGCTACACTCAGGGCATTCTCCCTTAATGATGAATGATAAGGAGTTGGCTTTGAAACCATCGGGTAGGGCGACGTTCTCTACCGGAATGTCTTTCAGGCAGAAGGTGCGTGCGCACTTTTCGCAATAGAAATGGGCGTGACTTGCCGTATGGTCGTGCGAGTCGTGATGAGAGCACAGCTCATAGTTGAGCGCACCTTTGCCGTCCTCGAAAGCATGCACGATGTCATGTTCGAGGAAAAGTGTAAGTACACGGAAAATGCTCGACTTGTCCATAGGCAACAATATTGCCTCCATCGCCGAAAGACTCATGGGGCGATGCTCGTTTTGAAGCGTTTTCAGAATGAGAATGCGGTTAGCCGTAGGACGCACACCTTTTTGTTTCAGCAGTTCTTCTGCATTATTGCTGTCTATATTGTTCATATTTGTATATTGCGAGACAAAATGTTCTTGTTATTAGACGCAAAGTTACAATGAAAAGATGTAAATGTGGCAATTAATCATAATTTATTTGTAGGATAGAAATAATTGTTATACATTTGTTTGTAAAATAACAACTTTTAAACTGAAAACGATGGATTTGTCTTTGATCCCTCTAAATATAAAAGGCAGTGGACAGCGTCCATTTGTCATAGCCGGTCCATGTTCGGCAGAGACAGAAGAACAAGTGATGTCAACAGCCCGACAACTCGCTTCGCTTGGTTGTAACGTGTATCGTGCCGGCGTTTGGAAACCTCGCACCAAGCCTGGCGGTTTCGAAGGACACGGCGAGAAGGCTTTGCCGTGGCTGAAGCGTGTGAAGGAAGAGACAGGAATGCTTGTGGCTACAGAGGTTGCTACGCCCGAACATGTGGAGCTCGCTCTTGAATATGGTGTCGATGTCCTTTGGATAGGAGCTCGCACATCTGCCAACCCTTTCGCTATGCAGGCTATTGCCGATTCGCTTAGTGGCGTTGATATCCCCGTACTTGTGAAGAACCCCGTGAATCCAGACCTCGAATTGTGGATAGGAGCGATGGAACGTCTCAATCAGGCAGGCATCAAGCGCTTGGCTGCCATTCATCGTGGCTTCTCGAGTTACGATAACAAGATTTATCGCAATGCCCCAATGTGGCAGATACCTATAGAATTGCGCCGCCGCATACCAGAGTTGCCGATAATCTGCGACCCAAGTCATATCGGTGGAAGACGTAATCTTATATCCCCACTTAGCCAGCAGGCTATGGATCTTGGTTTCGACGGCTTGATTGTGGAGACTCATTGCTCTCCGGATGAAGCGTGGAGCGACGCAGCACAGCAAGTCACGCCCGATGAACTCTACCGGATGTTGTCGCACCTTACAATACGCGACGGACATATAAATATAGAAGGCATACACGGCTTACGAGAGCAGATAGATGCCCTCGACAATAACCTTATAGAGATTCTTTCCAATCGCATGAACATCTGTCGAAAGATAGGCCGCTATAAGAAAGAGCATAACATGACGGTTCTGCAGGCTAACCGATATAAAGAGATAATAGATAAGCGAGGAGCACAAGGCGACTTGTGTGGTATGGATTCGGATTTCGTTAAACATATATTCGAACTGATTCACGAAGAGTCGGTACGTCAACAAATGGAAATAATCAACAAGCAATAGTACGCAAAGATGAAGATAATATTGTCAAGTAATTCGCCACGCCGTAGAGAGCTACTCGCCGGTCTTGGCGTTGATTTTGAAGTGAAAGTAATAAAAGGTGTAGACGAGTCGTATCCTGACACGCTGCCGTCAAAGGATGTGGCAGAGTATATAGCACGTGAGAAGGCTGCTGCGTATGAAGTGGCAGACGACGAACTCGTGATTACTGCCGACACGGTGGTGATTGTTGGCGACGATATCCTCGGCAAGCCGCATGATGCAGCTGAGGCTCACGCCATGTTGCGTAAGATAAGCGGACGCACACACCATGTCGTTACTGGGGTTTGCATGAAGACCAACCAGGAGCAGCATAGCTTCTCGGTCATGACTGGAGTTACTTTCAAGGAACTGACAGATTCCGAGATCGATTATTACATTGAGCACTATATGCCATTCGACAAGGCTGGTGCCTACGGCATTCAGGAATGGATAGGCTATATCGGCGTTACCGGATTAGAAGGTAGCTATTATAATGTTATGGGTTTCCCAGTTCAGCGCGTGTATGCAGAATTGACAAATCGGTTTAAGATTGTTCAATATTAGTGAAATGTTTCGACTATTTAATATATTTTAGTCTATATATTTCGCCTCTGTTTTATTATTTCAGTAATTTTGCGCTTAATTTATGACGCAGCTATAAAGGTTGTGCCCGATTTAACGAGTAAATATTAAACATAAACTATTATGTCAGAATCAATAGATATCCGCCAGCTTAACGCTCGGATAGAACAGCAAAGCAGTTTTGTCACCAACTTGGTGACAGGTATGAACCAAGTGATTGTTGGACAGAAACACCTCATCGAGTCGTTGCTTATCTCGCTTCTTAGCGATGGTCACATCCTTTTGGAGGGTGTGCCTGGTTTGGCAAAGACTCTCGCCATAAAAACTCTCTCACAGCTTATCGATGCCGACTACAGCCGCATTCAGTTTACACCCGACTTGCTACCAGCCGACGTTGTAGGTACGCTTATATATTCGCAGAAGGACGAGAACTTCCATGTGAAGAAGGGCCCGGTATTTGCGAACTTCGTACTTGCCGACGAAATCAACCGTGCGCCGGCTAAGGTTCAGAGTGCCTTACTCGAGGCTATGCAGGAGCATCAGGTTACAATCGGCGAGCAGACATTCAAGCTTCCTAATCCGTTCCTCGTAATGGCTACGCAGAACCCTATTGAGCAGGAGGGTACCTATCAGTTGCCTGAGGCTCAGGTAGACCGTTTCATGCTCAAGGTGGTTATCGGCTATCCTACACTTGAGGAGGAGAAACTCATTATCCGTGAGAATCTGCGTGGTGAGGAGAAGAAGGTGTTGCCAGTAACAACTGCAGAGGAGATATTGAAGGCTCGCGAGGTGGTTGAAGAGGTATATATCGACGAGAAGATTGAGCAGTATATTGCTGACATAGTCTTCGCTTCACGTTACCCCGAGAAGTATGGTTTGGGCGAACTGAAGGATATGATTACCTTCGGCGGTTCGCCTCGTGCAAGTATCTCGCTTGCAAAGGCTGCACGTGCTTACGCTTTCATCAAGCGTCGCGGCTACGTAGTGCCAGAGGATGTGCGTGCCGTTGCACACGACGTGCTGCGCCATCGCATAGGTCTCTCATACGAGGCTGAGGCAAGCAACATCACAAGTGAGGAGATCGTATCTAAGATAATAAATAAGGTAGAGGTGCCTTAAACATAAGACAATGGAAACGTCAGAGATACTTAAAAAGGTTCGCAAGATAGAAATCAAGACGAAGGGTCTGAGCCAGAACATATTCGCAGGCCAGTACCATTCTGCCTTTAAGGGTAGGGGTATGGCGTTTGCCGAGGTTCGCGAGTATCAGTTTGGCGATGACGTTCGCGACATAGACTGGAATGTCACAGCACGTTTCCGCAAGCCTTACGTGAAAGTGTTTGAGGAGGAGCGCGAACTCACCGTTATGTTGTTGATTGATGTCTCGGGGTCGCTCGATTTCGGCACACGCAAGTGTATGAAGTCGGTGATGGCTACTGAGATTGCTGCTACCATCGCCTTCAGCGCTATGCAGAACAACGACAAGATTGGTGTCGTGTTCTTCTCAGACCGTATAGAGAAGTATATTCCACCGAAGAAGGGACGTAAGCATATCTTGTATATAATACGAGAGATGCTCGACTTTCATCCGCAAAGTACGAAAACGGACATTGGCGAAGCGGTGGCTTACTTCACACGTATGATGAAGCGCCGCACAACCGCATTCGTCATCAGCGACTTCTATGACAATAAGGACTTTCTGAAGCAATTCCAGATAGCTAACAGCAAGCACGACCTTATGGCTGTGCAGGTTTACGACCGCTGGGCAAAGCAGTTGCCGGATGTAGGACTTATGAAGGTGCAGGATGCAGAAACGGGTAGCGAGATGTATATCGATACCTCAAGCAAGAAGGTGCGTGCTGCTCATGCTCGCTATTGGACGGAGCGTGAGGCGATACTTCGTGAGACATTCTCTCAGGCAAATGTCGACTGGATGTCTGTGGCTACCGATGAGGATTTCGTGAAAGCGATGATGACTTTGTTCTCATCAAGAAACAGTTAAACAATGAAAAGATTAATAACTCTCATATTGTTCGTGTCGTCACTCACGATGGCTGCCGCACAGCAGGTGGGTGTTGAGGCTAAGATCGACTCTGTTGCGATAATGATTGGCGAACAGGCACATCTTCAACTGACTATCACAGCTCGCCAGGGCGCAAAGATTGTGTATCCGCACTACAAGCGTTCGCAATATCTTGTGCCTGGTGTTGAGGTGCTTGACGATTCGAAGGGCGACACGGCTGTTGTCGACGGCTATTGGAGCGTGAAGAAGATACTTACGCTTACGAGTTTCGACGAACGACTGTATGCCATACCTGGCATCACGGTGAAGGTAGACGGTAAGAGCTACAAGTCGAACCCCGTAGCGCTTAAGGTTATCACTTGCGATGTAGACACTCTCAACATGGACAAGTTCTTCCCGCCGAAGTCGGTACAGGACAATCCGTTCCTTTGGTCAGAGTGGACGCCTCTTATTTGGATGACGCTTATCGTGCTGTTACTTATTGCGTTAGGCTCATGGGTTATAGTACGTCTGAAGCTGAACAAACCGATTGTTGCCCGCATACGTATCGTGAAGAAAGTGCCGCCACACAAGAAGGCATTGGACGAGATGAACCGCTTGAAGGGCGAGTCGCATACAGCCGATTATGACCAGAAGGCTTACTATACGCAGCTTACAGATACCCTGCGCCAGTATATACGCGAGCGTTTCGGTTTCAATGCTATGGAGATGACCTCTTCAGAGATTCTCGAAAACCTGCGTAGTGCCGGCGACGAGAAAATGCTTGCAGAGCTAAGCGAGTTGTTCATGACTGCCGACCTTGTGAAGTTTGCGAAATATTCGGCACTTCTCAACGAGAAAGACATGAACCTTCTTAACGCCATTAACTTCATAGACCAGACCAAGCGTGAGGATGCTCCTACAGAAGAGCGTATAGAACCGACACTTAGTGAGGAAGAGGTGCGTACACGCAAGACGCGTGTTGCGCTTAATACGCTTTTGGGCGTTATCGCCGTGGCTGTAGTCGCACTGGCAGGCTATGTGGTTTATCGTGTATGGCTGCTCCTTATGTAAGAGCAGGCTGTTACAGAACGAAAGTAATATACAACAATGGAATTTGTAAATAAAGAATACTTCATACTGCTCACGTTGCTGATACCTTATATAATATGGTATTGGCGCAATCGCAAGCATAGCGAACCTACCATGCGTGTCAGCACCGTGGCTGCATACTACAAGGCGCCCAAGAGCTGGCGACAGCGCATAGTGCACGCCCCTATGGTTCTGCGTTGCCTTGCCTTTGTGATGATTGTGTGCGTCATGGCACGTCCTCAGACTCGCAACTCTTGGGACAACAAGTCGGTAGAAGGCATCGACATCATGCTTGCTATGGACGTCTCGACGTCTATGCTTGCTGAAGACCTGAAGCCAAATCGTCTTGAGGCAGCCAAGAACGTAGCAGCAGAGTTTGTGGCTGGTCGTCCGAACGACAACATCGGTCTTACAATCTTTGCAGGCGAGTCGTTCACACAATGTCCTATGACTACCGACCATGCATCGCTTCTGAATCTGCTCGGATCAGTTCGTACAGACATAGCTGCACGCGGCATCATCTCAGACGGTACAGCCATTGGTATGGGACTTGCAAACGCCGTTTCGCGACTGAAGGAATCGAAGGCAAAGAGCAAGGTCGTAATCCTTCTTACAGACGGTAGCAACAACATGGGCGACATCTCGCCGATGACGAGTGCAGAGATAGCGCAAAGTCTTGGCGTGCGTGTATATACTATTGCGGTAGGAACCAACAAAGTGGCACCTTATCCCGTGCCAGTAGCCGGAGGCGTTCAGTATGTGAATATGCCGGTAGAGATAGACACGAAGACTCTGAGTGAGATTGCGCAGATAACGAATGCCAACTCTTATCGTGCAACAAACAACCGAGAGCTGTCGCAGATATACAAGGACATCGACAAACTCGAGAAGACAAAGATGGACGTTAAGCGTTTCTCTAAGCACTACGAGGCTTATCAGCCCTTTGCCATTGTGGCTTTGCTGCTGCTCGTAGCAGAGATTCTGCTACGCTTTACGGTTCTTCGCCGAATACCTTAAGGTTGGCGGCGTACGGAATCCGCTACAGATACGGGTTGCAACAACCGTATAGTGTTGTCTTTAGTGGCATAGCCTTAGGCTGTTGCCAAAATAAAAACTCAAAATTCAAAGTTTAAAACAATGTTCAGATTTGAGAGCCCCCAATATTTATGGCTGCTATGGCTTGTGGTAGTGCTGGTAGCAGTCAGATACTATAGCCTATGGCGCAGGCAAAAGAAGATAACGCGCATTGGCGACAAAGACCTTGTGCGTCAGCTTATGCCCGATGCCTCGACCATGCGTCGCCGCGTGAAGTTTTGGCTTACGATGGCAGCCGTGGCCGTGCTTGTGGTTGTCATAGCTCGTCCGCAGATGGGCTCAAAGATAAGCAACGAGAAGCGCAACGGCATAGAAACCATCATCTGCCTCGACATCAGTAACTCGATGCTGGCTCAGGACGTAGCGCCATCGCGCTTGGACAAGAGCAAGATGCTTGTAGAGAACCTCGTTGACAACTTCTCTAACGACAAGATTGGTCTTGTAGTGTTTGCTGGCGACGCCTTCGTACAGCTGCCTATCACGAGCGACTATGTGTCGGCAAAGATGTTCCTGCAGGGCATCAGTCCGGCGCTCATCTCCACACAAGGCACAGATATAGCACGCGCCATCTCCGTTGCATCAAGCAGTTTCACGCAGCAGCAGGGCGTAGGCAAGGCGATCATCGTGATAACCGATGGCGAGGACCATGAAGGTGGAGCGTTGGATGCAGCCAAGGAAGCACGCAAGAAAGGCATCAACGTGTTCATCCTCGGCATAGGCAGCACAAAGGGCTCTCCGATACCCGTTGGCGGCGGCGAGTATATCCGCGACAATGCAGGCAATATCGTTATGTCGGCTCTCAACGAGGACATGTGTCGCGACATAGCCCGTGCCGGTAGCGGCACATATATCCATGTAGACAACACCAACGACGCTCAGGAGAAGTTGAACGACGAGCTTTCGAAACTCCAGAAAGGCGAGACCGAGAGCGTTATCTACAGCGAGTATGCCGAGCAGTTCCAGTCGTTCTGCATCGTGTTGCTCGTTCTGCTGATAGTGGAGGCGTGCATCATGGAGAAGAAGAATCCGTTGTTCAAACATTTCAGACTATTCAAGAAATAAACGATATTCAACATGAAGAAGTTTTTAGTTCTTTCAATCTTGATGATTCAGGCATTGGTAGGCTTTGCGCAGACCGACCGCCAGCACATACGCTACGGCAACCGCTGGTTCAAGCAGGACAACTATGTGAAGGCTGAGGCAGAATACCGCAAGGCAGTAGACAAGAACCCGTCAAATCCGCAAGCGCTCTACAATCTCGGTTGCGCTTTGCTCATGCAGAAGAAAGATTCGGCAGCCATACAGCAGTTTGAGCATGCTGGCAAGATAGAGACCGACCCGAAGCGTAAGGCTATGGCATACCACAACATCGGATGGATATGCCAGTCGCTGAAGATGTACGGCGAGGCTGCGGAGGCATACAAGGAGAGTCTGCGCAACAACCCGTCTGACAACGAGACCCGCTACAACCTTGCGCTCTGCATGCGCCAGCAGAAAAAGAACAAGCAGAACAAGGACAAGCAACAGCAAAAGAAGCAGCAGAACAAGGGCGAGAACAAGAGCAAGGAAAAGAAAGAACAAGACAAGAACCCAAAGCAACAGCAGCAGAAGCAGCAGGAAAAGATGAGCAAGGAGAACGCCGAGCAGATGCTTAACGCCGCCATGCAGCAGGAGCAGCAGACACAGCAACGCATAAAGGACGCCATGCGTCAGAACAGATCGCGCAAGTTGCAGAAAAACTGGTAGACCACATAAAAATACATCATTCAGAATGAATAAGAAGATAACCACACTATTACTGACATGTTTTGCGTATGTACTCACGGTATGTGCGCAAAACATTTCTGTTTCTGCCCCTACACACGTTGCTACTGGCGAGAATTTCCGTGTGTCGTACACTATAGCTAATGTGTCGGTAGACGAGTTCCGTTCGGCTTCCATCCCTTCCGGTCTGGAAGTGATAGCTGGTCCGTACACATCGCAGCAGTCGAGCTATCAGATTGTGAACGGACATACCAGCCGCTCGTCGTCGATAACCTATACCTACACGCTCTATGCGGAGAAAGCTGGCTCATACACCATAGGTGCAGCACACGCCAAGGCAGGCGGCAAGACAATCGCCTCGCGGTCATTCCGCATACAGGTGTCGGGCACCACACGCAACAATGGTTCGTCGGCGCCAAATATGCACGATGACGCCGTTTCGCCGTCGCATAGTTCGGGAGGCAGAATATCTTCTAAAGATCTCTTCGTGAAGGTGACAGCCAACAAGAAGCACGTGCATGAGCAGGAGCCGATATTGCTTACGTACAAGGTATACACCCTTGTAGACCTTACGTCGCTCGATGGCAAGATGCCCGACCTTAAGGGCTTCCACACGCAGGAGATACCTCTGCCGCAGCAGAAGAGCTTCCACATAGAGAAGCTGAACGGCAGAAACTATCGTTGCGTAACGTGGAGCCAGTATGTTATGTACCCGCAAATGACTGGCAAGATGACGATACCGAGCCTCACGTTCAAGGGTGTTGTCGTTATGCAAAACCGTAATGTTGACCCGTTCGAGGCGTTCTTCAACGGTGGCTCTGGATATATAGAGGTGAAGCGAAACATCGTAGCGCCGGCTATAGATATACAGGTAGACCCACTGCCGCAGAAGCCTGCCGACTTCTCGGGCGGAGTAGGCCGCTTCTCAATATCTTCGCAGCTTCTGAGCAACAGCGTGAAGGCAGGAACGCCTGTAACGTTGCGTGTTGTGGTGGGTGGCAACGGCAACCTTAAACTCATCAAGCAGCCAGTTGTTACCTTCCCGAAGGACTTCGATAAGTACGACCCGAAGGTGACCGACAAGACCAAGCTCACAACGAACGGCTTGGAAGGCAACATGGTGTACGATTTTCTTGTGGTGCCGCGCAACCAGGGCAACTATACCATACCTGCTGTGTCGCTCACTTACTATGACACGGCAAGCAATCAGTACAAGACGGTGAAGACGTCGCCGCTCACCATCAAGGTAGAGCCGGGCGATGGCAAGGGTACGTCAGTAACAGACTATTCTGAGGCGCAGCCGACCGATATAAGGCCTATAAAGCAAGGCATGTACGACACGATTGATACCGCGCACCTCTTCTTTGGATCTGTGGGTTTCTGGTTATGGCTGATTGTGCCGTTCGTCGTGTTTGTAGCACTTGTGGTTATCTTCCACAAGAAGGCTGTGGAGAACGCCGACATCATAGGCAAGCGCGGCAAGCGTGCCAACAAGGTGGCTACGAAACGCCTTAAGACCGCTTACAAGTTGCTCACGGCAGGCAAGCAGAACGAGTTCTATGACGAGGTGCTGCGTGCGCTTTGGGGCTATGTGGGCGACAAACTGAACATGCCGGTAGAGAAACTCTCGCGTGAGAACATCAGCGAGCAACTTGCTACACGTAGCATAGGCGAAGATATTATAGGCAAGTTCCTCTCGGCTCTCGACGAGTGCGAGTACGAACGCTATGCTCCGGGCAGTGCAGAGGGAAATATGACAAAGACATACGATAGTGCTATGGTAGCTATTACGGAGATTGATGGAGTCTTGCGTGGCAAGACAGCAAAGAGAAGTGGCAATGTGGCGAGATTAATATTGCTGTTTATGGCGATGAGCTTCGGCTTTGGAGCGATAAGTGCAAATGCCGCTGACAATGCCTCTAATGAGCAGCAGACAAGCCGTAACGGCACAGTAGCCATCACGACATCCCAGCATGGTAAGCGTGGCGCTGCCATAGCAGCCACTGTTTATGCCAAGGGCGACTATCAGCAGGCTGCGGCTTGCTATACCGAACTGCTGAAGGCAGGCGAGAGCGCGGAACTGTACTACAATCTCGGCAACTGCGAGTATCGTTTGGGCAACATCACGCAGTCGATAATAGCCTACGAGCGTGCGCTGCGACTTAACCCTGGCGACAGCGACGTGCGCTACAATCTGCAGTTCCTGCGTGGCAAGACCATCGACAAGGTGGTGCCGGTAGACGAGATGTTCTTCGTGACGTGGTATCACTCGCTGCAGAATGTGTTGAGCATCGACACATGGGCTACGATGGCTGTTGTGGCTTTCGTGGTGTCGCTGGTGCTCATGCTTGCATATCTCTTCGGTAGCAACATCGTTCTGCGTAAGGTGGGCTTCTTCGCAGGCTCTGCACTTTTCGTGCTGTTCCTTGTGAGCGTTCTGTTCGCCTTCCAGCGCAAGGCTGCGCTTTCGGAGCATAGCGTAGCCATAGTGCTTTCGCCGACGCTCAACGTGAAGGCAACACCGTCGGAGAGCAGTTCGGACGCCTTCGTGATACACGAGGGTACACGTCTGACCATCACCGACCGTTCGATGAACGCCTGGTATGGCGTGCGTCTTGACGACGGCAAGGAGGGCTGGCTGCCCAAGAACTCGGTAGAGGTGATATAAGTTCTCCCACGTTCCTCCCCGTCGTGGACTAAGGAAGAGACGATTCAAGTTTGTGGTTTACTTTCAAATTATAAAAATGAATATCGACACGCTTTTAGGATATGATCAAGAACTGTTGTTGGCGCTGAACGGCAGCGACTCGCAGTTTATGGACGGACTGATGATGGCCCTGACATCGGGTCTGACTTGGATTCCGTTGTACATAGCCTTGCTGTATCTTGTGATAAAGAATAGCGAGACGATGGGACAGATAGCGCTGATAGTGGCTTGTGCCGCGTTGTGCGTTCTGTTTGCCGACGGTTTGGCAGACGGCATCGTAAAGCCGGGTGTGGCGCGTTTTCGCCCGTGCAACGACCCTTTGCTGCGAGGCGTTGTACAGACTGTGGACGGCTACTGCGCCAATGGTCTGTACGGTTTCTTCTCGGCGCATGCGTCAAATACGTTCTCGATAGCCGTGTTCTTCAGTCTGCTTGTGAGAAGTGGCATACTGAGTACGGGCTTGCTTTTGTGGTCGCTTGTATGCTGCTATACCCGTATGTATCTGGGCGTACACTATCCGTTTGATGTGCTCGTAGGACTGTTGTGGGGTGGCACGGTAGGCTGTGCTGTCTATCTTCTCTACTATAAGTTCAGGGCGAAGATGTCGCAGTCGAAGTGTTTTGTTTCTACACAGTATACTTCAACGGGCTTCAGCACGGACGACATAGACATCGTGATGCTTGTGCTTGTGGCTACTCTCATCTACACCGTGCTGCGTGGTGTACTGCATTGATAGTGAATTGCCTCTATGATAGAATAATATTCCGTCATAGAGGCAATTTTATTCCATCACTGCTGGAGCCTTATTCCAGACCTACCGGAATTCGTTCATATTTTTAGTTAAAATAATTGATTGCTAAGATTAGTATATCAGAATTTATAATTACCTTTGTAGATTAAGATGAAGCCCCGTGTGGCAAATACAACAAAACGATTATGGAGACAAAACACATACATATTAAGGATTATAACTATGCGTTGCCGGACGAGCGTATCGCTAAGTTCCCGTTGGCGCAGCGTGACAGAAGCAAGCTGTTGCTGTATAAGCATGGCGAGGTGTCGGAGGACGTGTTCTGCAACATTGCGGATCATCTGCCCAAGGGCGCTTTGATGGTGTTCAACAATACGCGTGTCATTCAGGCGCGCCTGCACTTTCGCAAGGCTACGGGAGCGTTGATAGAGGTATTCTTGCTCGAGCCTTATGCTCCGGCAGACTACGAGCAGATGTTTCAGACCAAGGGCGAATGCGAATGGCTCTGCATGATTGGTAATCTAAAGAAGTGGAAGGGCGAGACGCTTGAGCGCACGTTCGATGTGAACGGCGAGGCTGTTACTCTGAAGGCTGAGCGCCTTGAGGATGTGGGCAAGAGCTATAGAGTGCGCTTCGTGTGGGGCAATGCGGATGTGTCGCTAGCCGAACTGCTCGACGCTGTGGGCGAGTTGCCTATTCCGCCGTACTTGAACCGCGAGACGCAGGAGAGCGACAAGACGACATATCAGACCGTCTACTCGAAGGTAAAGGGATCGGTGGCTGCTCCGACAGCTGGTCTGCACTTTACGCCGGAGGTGCTGGCGGCTATTGACCGCAAGGGTATCGACCGCGAAGAGCTGACGCTGCACGTTGGTGCGGGTACGTTCAAGCCGGTGAAGTCAGAGGAGATTCAAGACCACGAGATGCATACCGAGTATGTGTGTGTGCATAGAGAGACGCTCGAGAAGCTGATAAAGCATGGAGCAGAGGCTATAGCTGTAGGCACGACGAGTGTGCGCACGCTGGAGAGTCTTTACTACATGGGCGTGAAACTGGAACAGAACATGGATCTCTCAGAGGAGGAACTGCACGTGGACCAGTGGGAACCGTACGAGAACGAGGCTGCGAAGGGTGTGACACCGATGAAGGCTTTGGAGAACATTGTGGCTTATTTGGACAAACACGGGCTGAGCGCTCTGCACTCGAGCACACAGATTATCATTGCGCCGGGCTATGAGTATAAGATTGTGAAGATGCTCGTGACTAATTTTCATCAGCCGCAAAGCACGTTGCTGTTGTTGGTGAGCGCATTTCTGCACGGCGACTGGCATAAGGTGTACGACTATGCGCTGGCGCACGATTTCAGATTCTTGAGCTATGGTGATAGTTCGCTGCTGATACCTTAGTTAAAAGTAAAAGAGTAAAGAAGAAAAGTAAAATGAAGATAGGTGATAAAGTACAATTCCTGAGTGATATCGGCGGCGGACGCATAGCCGGTTTTCAAGGTAAAGATATAGCGCTGGTGGAGGATGAAGACGGTTTTCAGATTCCGACGCCAGTGACGGACCTTGTGGTGATGAGCAGTAGCGACGACTACTCGATATCGAAGTCGATACAGAAGAAGAGTGGGGCGGAGGAGCCGACGGCAACTGATCCCGATACGTTCAACATGTCGGTGAAGGCGAAGATAAACCAGATGGACGAAGACGTGCTGGAGGATGAAGACGAGTATGATGCTGCGGACAGAGAAATCACGTACAAGGCGAAAGTGGAGGAGCGCAAGGGCGGTAACGTGCTGAACGTGTACTATGCGTTCGTGCCGGAGGATGTGAAAAACTTCTCTAAGACAAGTTTCGCTTGCTATCTCGTTAACGACAGCAACTACTACGTTCACTATCTGTACATGAGCGTAGAGGGCGGCACATACACGTTGCGCGGCGAGGGAGAACTGGAGCCGAACACGAAGATGTATGTGGAGAGTTTCGCACTAGATGAGTTGAACGAGATTGACCGCGTGCGTTTCCAGTTGCTCTCTTTCAAGCGCGACAAGGATTTTGTGGCAAAGCCGGTTTGCGACGTGCAGTTCCGCATCGACAAGGTGAAGTTCTACAAACTGCATACGTTCCAGAAGAACGACTTCTTTGAGACGCCTGCGTTGCTGTACCCCGTAGTGAAGAACGACGGCGTAGCGCAGCTGAAGCCCGTTGATGCAGAACAGCTGATATACGTGGACGAGGAGAAGGAGGAGAAGAAGGCTGCTGACAAAGCTGGCGAACTGCCGAAAAGCGCTATGGAGAAGTTGAAGAAAAGTAGTCTGAACACTTCACTCACTCATCGTAACAGCCGCGCCAATGGCGATGACATCCTTGTTGTAGACCTTCATGCCGATGAACTGCTGGAGACAACTGCAGGTATGGGCTCTGCAGATATCCTCAACTATCAGCTCGACTACTTCCGCCGAACGCTCGAGGAGAACAAACACAACAAAGGCAAGCGTATCGTGTTCATACACGGTAAGGGCGAGGGTGTGCTGCGTCATGCTCTCGTGAACGAACTGAGATACAGATACAAGAACTACAGATACCAGGATGCTTCGTTCCAGGAATACGGATACGGAGCAACGCAGGTAACGATACGGTAAAAGTAAAAGAGTAAAAAAAGTAAAAAGTAGGAGGTGTGGGCATTTTGCCCATACCACGCAGCCACAAAACTTTTAAAAGTAAAAGATAAAAAAGGCTTTTATGAATTACGGATATATAACTGTTGCTTCGGCGATACCTCAGGTGAGGGTTGCCGATGTAGACTACAATGTAGAGCAGATAGAACGCTTTGTTGTAGACGCAGACAAGCGCGGCGTGGAGATATTGGTGTTCCCCGAACTGTCGGTTACGGGCTACTCGTGTCAGGACCTCTTTGCACAACAGGCTTTGCTTGATCGTGTGGAGAAGAAGATTGTCGACATGCTTGAGGCTACAGAGCGATGCGATGTGATAAGCGTTGTTGGCGCGCCGATATGCATTGGCGGCGGAGTGTACAACTGCGCCGTGGTATGCCAGCACGGCAAGGTGCTGGGCATTGTGCCAAAGCGCTTTCTGCCCAACTACGGCGAGTTCTACGAGAAGCGATGGTTCGCCTCGTCGGACGACCTTACAGAATCGGTTGTGATTGGCTACGCCGGCAGTTGGGTGAGCGTGAGTGGCGAAGAAACGTTGTTCAAGACGGCACGCGGCGTGAAGTTCGGCATAGAACTATGCGAGGATGTATGGTCGCCATTGCCCCCGTCGACCGACCTCGTGCTGTCGGGAGCCGATATTATACTTAACCTATCGGCATCAGACGACCTCATCGGCAAGAACGCCTATCTTAAGAGTCTGCTTGCACAGCAGAGTGCCCGACTAATATGCGGCTACGTATATAGTTCGTGCGGCTTTGGCGAGAGCACGCAAGACGTGGTTTATGGCGGCAATGCGTTCGTCTATGAGAACGGCGCCCTGGTGGCAGAGTCGGAGCGCTTCTCATTGGAAGAACAGCTCGTGGTGAGCCAGATAGACGTGGACAAACTTCGCACAGAGCGCAGAAGAAACACCTCGTTCGTACATGCCCAGCGTGGACATAAAGCCAGAGTGTTCGATGCAGACGAAACAGACGAAAGAAGATTCGAGCTGCTTCGCCATGTCGATTCGCATCCATTCATACCGGAGAACGACGATATGTACGCTTCGTGCGACGAGATATTCAGCATTCAGGTGTGTGGCTTAGCAAAACGCCTGGTACACACTCATTGCAAGTGTGCCGTGATTGGCATCAGTGGCGGTCTTGACTCTACACTTGCCCTGCTTGTCTGCGTTAAGACCTTCGACAAACTGGGTTACGACCGCAAGGGCATTGTGGGTGTTACGATGCCGGGCTTCGGTACCACAGACCGTACATACAACAACGCCATGACCCTTATGAAGGGCTTGGGCATAACTATACGTGAGATAAGTATTCGCAAGAGTGTTACGCAGCACTTTGAGGATATTGGTCACGACATAAACGTACACGACGTGACGTACGAGAACGGACAGGCAAGAGAGCGCACGCAGATACTCATGGATCTCAGCAACGAGTTGGGCGGCATGGTTATCGGTACGGGCGACTTGAGCGAACTGGCGCTCGGATGGGCTACATATAACGGAGATCACATGTCGATGTATGGCGTGAACGCGAGCATACCGAAGACCCTCATACGCTATCTCGTGAGCCATGTGGCAGAGAACAGCGTAGACGAGCAGTCGAGAACAACCCTGCTCGACATCATCGACACGCCTATCTCGCCCGAGCTGATACCTGCCGACGAGCATGGCAACATAAAGCAGAAGACAGAAGACCTTGTAGGTCCGTACGAGCTGCACGACTTCTTCATTTACAACTTCATGCGCTTCGGCTTCAGTCCGGCAAAGATATACATGCTTGCACGCCATGCGTTCAGCAAAGACCTCTATTCGGACGAAGTGATAAAGCATTGGCTGAAGACCTTCGTAAGACGATTCTTCAACCAGCAGTTCAAGCGCTCGTGTCTGCCCGACGGACCGAAGGTGGGCAGCGTGAGCTTGAGTCCGCGCGGCGACTGGCGTATGCCCACCGACGCATCAAGCGCACTTTGGCTGGCAGAATGTGAAAACCTCTAAATGTAAACAATGACAGAACAATTCAGATATACCGACGAGCGGTTTGCCGACATACAGATGCTACGCTACCGCCTCGACGGTTTTGAGGCGCTGACCCTGCGTCAGAAGCTATACATATACTACCTCGCCAAGGCAACGCTCTGCGGACGCGACATAACAACCGACCAGTTCGGACGCTACAATCTGCGCATACGCAAAGTGCTCGAAGCTATATACGAACGCTACGAAGGCGACCGCACGACGGCAGAGTACAAGGCGTTGGAGACATACCTTAAGCGAGTTTGGTTCTCGAACGGCATACACCACCATTACGGCTGCGAGAAGTTTGTTCCAGCTTTTACTGAGGAATACTTCAGACAGGTTGTGGACTGTTGCGGTTGCGAAGACGAGAATATCGATGAGCTTTGCAAGGTGATATTCGACCCTACTATTCAGCCAAAGCGTGTAAACCAGAAAGCCGGTGACGATCTCGTGCAGACATCTGCATGCAATTATTACGAGGATGTGACACAGCAGGAAGCGGAAGACTTCTACGAGGCTATGCGCGACGAGAACGACCCAATGCCGATATCCTACGGACTCAATTCAACGCTCCGCAAGACAGCCGACGGCATGCTGAAGGAAGATGTGTGGCACGAAGGCGGACTCTATGGCGATGCGATAAAGCACATCACTTACTGGCTCGAGAAAGCGGCGGAAGTGGCAGAGAACGAGCTTCAGGCGAAGATAATCGGTATGCTCGTGGACTACTATAGAACAGGCGACCTCCGCAAGTTCGACGCCTATTCAATAGAATGGCTGAAAGAGCACGAAGGACGCATCGACTTTATCAACGGCTTCATAGAAGTGTATGGCGACCCACTCGGCATGAAGGCATCGTGGGAAGGCATCGTGACGTACAAGGATATGGTGGTAACACAACGCACGCAGACCATCAGCAAGAATGCGCAATGGTTTGAAGACCACTCGCCCGTAGACCCTCGCTTCCGAAAGCCGCAAGTTGTCGGCGTGACGGCTAACGTGGTATGCTCGGCGATGCTCGGCGGCGACGAATATCCGTCTACGGCGATAGGCATCAATTTGCCCAATGCCGACTGGATAAGAGCGCGCTACGGTTCGAAGAGTATAACGATAGGCAATCTTACACACGCATATAATCAGGCGGCTAAAGGCAACGGTTTCCTGCAGGAGTTCGTAGCCGACGAAGCGACACGCGCCTTGATTGAGAAATATGGTGACGTATGTGACGACCTGCATACCGACCTGCACGAATGTCTCGGACACGGATCGGGACAACTGCTCGCAGGAGTGTCGGCAGACGCACTTGGTTCGTACGGCAGCACGATAGAAGAAGCACGCGCCGATTTGTTCGGCCTGTACTACATAGCCGATGCAAAACTCGTAGAACTGGGTCTTGTGCCCGACGCTGAAGCATATAAGTCGCAGTACTACACATACATGATGAACGGTCTGCTTACTCAGCTCACACGCATTCAGCCGGGAAACGAGATTGAGGAAGCGCACATGCGTAACAGGGCTCTCATAGCCCGTTGGACGCTGGAGCACTATCCGTCGGCAGTAAGACTCGTGAAGCATGAGGAGAAAACATACGTAGAAGTGAGCGACTACGAGCAGTTGCGTGAGGCATTTGCCAAACTGCTTGCAGAGATCCAGCGCATAAAGAGCGAAGGCGACTTCGAAGCTGCAAAGCAACTCGTAGAGCGCTACGCAATACACGTAGAGCCGAAGTTGCACGAAGAACTTCTGGCACGCTACAAGTCACTCGGCATAGCGCCGTACAAGGGTTTCCTTAATCCGAAGATGGAGATTGTAGCCGACAGCGATGGCAACGCTACCGATGTGCGCCTCGACTATACAGAAGCCTACGACGAGCAGATGCTGCGCTACTCGAAAGAGTATGGCTATCTTTAGTTATATATAATATAATGTGTGACATGGAAACATCCGAACAGGTAAAACAGATAAAGCGTTCTTTTCGTCTGTATATGAACGGCGTAACGTCGACTTCGATGCGACAGAAAGGACTCGACTATAAGATAAATTGGGGAGTGTCGCAGATGGATTTGCGACACATGGCAGAGCAGTACGGCAAGGACAAATCCCTTGCTGCGGCTCTGTGGCAGGAGAATATACGCGAATGTAAGATACTGGCTACGCTCATCATGCCCGCTGCTGACTTTACGGCAAGTGAGGCGATGGAGTGGGCTACTACGTTGTCGACAGTAGAGATGGCAGAGACGGCTGTGTTCAACCTTTTCCAGCACATGACGGAGGCAGAACAGTTCTCGCTGATGCTGCTCGCGAACGAAGATAAGCTGGTGCGCATCTGTGCTTACAATCTTGTATGCCGTCTGTTGAAGCGCAATAACGAATGTACGCCGCAACTGTATGCTGCGTTGTTCAAGAAAGCCGCAATCGACCTTAAAAGTGCTGACCGCCAACTGCTTCATCCGCTCGTCAAATGTCTCGATTATGTTTCGTCTACTGATACAGAACAGGTTAAAGAGGCTACACAATTGTTGAAAGAGGCAGGATTTGGCGCTTTTTAGTGTTTCTTTTTGGTCACTTTCCCAAAATAATGTAACTTTGCATATTGATGGAAAACGATAAAAAGGCGGCAGCACGCGCTGCGCTGACCAAATACATAGAAGAGAACAACTGTAGAAAGACTACGGAGAGGTTCGCGCTCCTCGATACGATATACGATATTGAAGGACTTTTCACTATGGAAGAGCTTGCGGAGCGTATGGCGGTGCAGAACTTCCATGTGAGCAGAGCCACGCTCTACAACTCGCTCAATCTGTTTGTTAAGTTGTGTCTTGTGGTAAGACATAGGTTTCAGGCAGAGACAAAGTACGAAGCATGCTGCGACACGTCCAACCATTGCTACCAGACATGCACGGTGTGTGGCAAAGTGGTGGAGCTGGACGTGCCGGAAGTGGCAAAAGCGCTCGAAAGCGTGCGCCTGAAACGTTTCCGCAAAGAATACTACTCTGTGTATTTTTACGGAGTATGTCAGACGTGCCAGACACGAAGCAAACGCAAGAAGAACAACTTAAAAGGAACGAAGAAATCAAATATTGATAAAAATGAATAAAGGTAAAGTTGATGTCCTGCTCGGATTGCAGTGGGGCGATGAAGGCAAGGGTAAGGTAGTAGACGTACTGACCCCTAAGTATGATATTATCGCACGTTTCCAGGGTGGTCCGAACGCTGGTCATACCCTCGAGTTTGAAGGTCAGAAGTATGTCCTCCGCAGCATCCCGTCTGGTATTTTCCAGGGTGGCAAGGTGAACATTATCGGCAATGGCGTGGTTCTCGCTCCCGACCTTTTCATGAATGAGGCGAAGGACTTGGAGAAGAGCGGTCACGACCTGAAGAGTCGTCTGCACATCTCTAAGAAGGCACACCTCATCATGCCTACACACCGTGTGCTCGATGCAGCTATCGAGGCTTCGAAGGGCAAGAATAAGGTGGGAACAACCGGTAAGGGCATTGGTCCGACATACACAGATAAGGTTTCGCGCAACGGCTTGCGTGTTGGCGATATCCTCGACAATTTCCAGGAGAAGTATGAGGCTCACAAGGCTGCTCACCTGAAGCAGATTGCAGCACTCGGCTATACCGACTTCGACATCACTGAGTTGGAGAAGGTTTGGATGGAAGGCATCGAGTACCTCAAGCAGTTCCAGATTGTGGATAGCGAGCACGAGATCAACAAGATTCTGCGCTCGGGCAAGGACATCCTCTGCGAGGGTGCTCAGGGCACAATGCTCGACGTAGACTTCGGTTCTTATCCTTTCGTTACTTCTTCTAACACTATCTGCGCAGGTGCTTGCATCGGCTTGGGTGTCGGCCCGAACCGCATCGGCAACGTATACGGCATCATGAAGGCTTACTGCACACGTGTTGGTTCAGGTCCGTTCCCGACAGAACTTTTTGACGAGACAGGCGCAAAGATTCGCGACCTCGGTCACGAGTATGGCGCTGTTACCGGTCGTGAGCGTCGTTGTGGATGGTGCGACCTCGTTCAGCTTAAGTATTCTGTCATGATCAACGGCGTAACAGAGCTTATCATGATGAAGAGCGACGTGCTCGACAGCTTCCCCGTTGTCAAGGCTTGCGTAGCATACGAGTTGCCCGACGGTACACAGACCACCGACCTGCCTTATGAGCTCTACGACGCTAAACCGGTGTACAAGGAGTTCAAGGGATGGAACACGGATATGACAAAGTTCACATCTGAAGATCAGTTCCCGCAGGAGTTCAACGACTATGTGAAGTTCCTCGAGGAGTATCTTGAGACTCCTATCCGCATCATCTCTATCGGTCCGGACCGCGCACAGACTATCGTAAGAAAGTAAAAAAAATAACTGAACTAAAGAAGTTAAAGTTGCAGCAAGTAGCTTTAACTTCTTTAGCTTTTTTAATTCAATAACTCTAAATTATTAATGGCAAAACCAAGTATACCTAAAGGTACACGCGACTTCTCGCCGGTTGAGATGGCGAAGCGCAACTATATATTCGACACAATTCGCAGCGTTTACGCTCTCTACGGCTTCCAGCAGATAGAGACTCCGGCAATGGAGACATTGCAGACTCTCATGGGCAAGTATGGCGAAGAGGGTGACAAACTTCTCTTTAAGGTTCTTAATTCGGGCGACTGCCTTGCAAAGATTGACGACGAGGAACTGCTCGGTCGCAACTCGTTGCATCTCGCTTCGAAGCTTTGCGAGAAGGGCTTGCGCTACGACCTTACCGTGCCGTTTGCGCGCTACGTCGTACAGCACCGCGAGGATATTCAGCTTCCGTTCAAGCGCTACCAGATTCAGCCGGTATGGCGTGCCGACCGTCCGCAGAAGGGCCGCTATCGCGAGTTCTATCAGTGTGACGCCGACGTTGTAGGTTCCGACTCGCTGCTCAACGAGGTGGAGCTGATGCAGATTGTAGACACCGTGTTTACAAAGTTCGGCATCCGTGTGGCTATCAAGATCAACAACCGCAAGATTCTTACCGGTATTGCCGAGGTGATAGGCGAGGCTGAGAAGATTGTTGACATCACGGTAGCTATCGACAAGCTCGACAAGATTGGCATCGACAACGTGAATGAGGAACTTCGTCGTGTTGGCATCTCAGAGGACGCTATCAAGAAACTGCAGCCGATAATCGCCCTTGCTGGTACTAACGACGAGAAACTCGCTACTATCGCAGAGGTTCTCGCTGGTTCGGAGGTTGGCTTGAAGGGCGTTGAGGAGACACGCTTCATCCTCGACACGCTGAAGACTTGCGGTTTGCACAATCAGATTGACCTCGACCTCACACTTGCACGCGGTCTGAACTACTATACCGGTGCTATCTTTGAGGTGAAGGCTCTCGACTACGCAATCGGTTCTATCACAGGTGGCGGTCGCTACGACAATCTTACCGGCATCTTCGGACTTCCTGGTCTTAGCGGTGTAGGTATCTCGTTCGGTGCCGACCGTATCTACGACGTGCTTGGCGGTCTTGACCTTTATCCGAAGGAAGCGGTGAACGGCACACAGCTGCTCTTCATCAACTTCGGCGAGAAGGAGAGCGCTTACTGTCTGCCGGTTCTGCGTCAGTGTCGCGAGGCTGGCATACGCACAGAGATTTATCCGGACAGCGTGAAGATGAAGAAGCAGATGGCTTATGCCAACGCTAAGCAGGTGCCGTTCGTGGCGCTTGCTGGCGAGTCGGAGATTGCGGAGTGCAAGCTCACATTGAAGAATATGACTACCGGCGAGCAGACTCTCGTAACTCCGGAGGGGCTGATAGCTGCAGTTAAGGCATAACATACATAGTATATAAGATACATATATATATAAAGAGGTGTTTCAAGACCTGCGCTTTGTGGTTTTGAAACACCTCTTTTTGTGTTGTAGCGTTCGCAATCCGAACAGACCCCGTCCGCAATCCAATCAGATTCCGTCCGCGATCCGATCAGGTTCCGTTCGCTGTACGATGACTTTTACTGAGCCTTTACATTGTGTCCCTTTGGTCTTTGTCCGTTTCCGTGTCGCGATATTTGTTGTAAATATAAACCAATAGTATTCATGTCGATAGATAATAAACAAGAACAAATGGAGAAAAGTGATTTTGTGCCAAGAAAACAACAACTTTTGTTGTGTCATGTTATTAAAAAACCTTAACTTTGCATCCGATTTATAACAACATTTAGGTTTAAAAGGTTTTCAGGTATTATGATGATTAGACAGTTGGCAATCCTTTTCGGTTGCCTGGCCTTGGGTGAGCTTATCATCTATCTCACTCACATTCCGCTTCCGTCAAGCATTCTCGGAATGTTGCTTTTGACTTTGCTTCTGAAGTTGAAGGTGATACGACTTGAGTGGGTGCGCAGCATTTCAGATTTTCTTGTGGGTAACATTGGCTTCTTTTTCGTTCCGCCAGGAGTAGCCATCATGCTCTATTTTGACATTATCAAGGCTCAGCTGCTGCCAATCGTTGTGTCAACGGTGGTGTCAACCATTCTTGTGTTGGCTGTTACGGGTTGGGTTCATCAGTTTTACGGTAAAGCAAAAGGCAAATTGAAAGGATAAGGATATGGAATATTTCTCAAATGAGTTTTTTCTCATAGCGCTCACATTCGGTACTTATTTTCTCGGTAAGTTGCTGCGTCGCTGGACTGGCTGGGTTGTGATGAACCCGATTCTTGTGTCGATATGCTGCCTTATAGTGTTCCTGAAGGTAACAGGTGTGAGCTATGATACGTATAATCAGAGTGGAAAAATGATTGAGTTCTGGCTGCGTCCGGCTGTTGTGGCGCTTGGTGTGCCTCTCTATATGCAGCTCTCTACGATAAAGAAGCAGCTCACGCCGATACTTCTTTGCGAGTTTATCGGATGCGTAGTAGGTATCGTGTCTGTAGTATATATCGCTAAAGCTATGGGGGCGTCGCGCGAGGTGATACTCTCGCTTGCGTCAAAATCGGTTACGACGCCTATTGCGATGGAGGTAACAAAGAGTATAGGCGGTATTCCTCCGCTTACGGCTGCTGTAGTGGTTTGCGTAGGTTTGATGTGTGCTGTGTGCGGCTATCGCACTATGGGTTTTGCGCGTGTAAAGTCGCCCGTAGCGCAAGGTCTTTCGATGGGTACGGCAGCTCATGCCGTGGGTACGGCTACGGCTATGGAGAAGAGTCCGGTACACGGAGCATACGCCAGTCTTGGACTGACGCTTAACGGCATTCTCACATCGTTGCTCACGCCGTCTATCATCCCGTTGTTGGGCGTGTAGGACGTTTGTGATATATTAAAATAAGAAGCATAGAATAAAAAGGTGCGAGCATTTCTGCCCGCACCTTGTTTGTTGCTATAGGGTTGTTCGTGTGAGCGCTATAGTGTTACTCGTGATGGTAGCTCTCGCCTTTGATGATAGTGCAGGCGCGATACAGCTGCTCGGTGAATATCAGTCGTACCATCTGATGCGAGAATGTCATTCGCGAGAGCGAGATCTTCTCGTCTGAGCGCTTGTAGACGGCGTCGGAGAATCCGTACGGGCCTCCGATTACGAAGACGAGTCGGCGAGCTGTCTGCTGCTTCTTCTGAAGCCATGCGCCCATCTCCATACTGGTGCGCTCCGCTCCGTGCTCGTCGAGCAAAACAACCGTGTCGGACGACTGTATGAGTCGCAGTATCTGTTCGCCTTCAGCCTGCTTCTGCTGATCCTCGCTGAGGTTCTTGGTGTTCTTCAGGGCAGGGATGGTGGTTATGCTGAAAGGCATGTAGTGCGAGATGCGCTCCGTGTAGTCCTTGATGCCGTTGATGTAGAGCTTGTCATTGGTCTTGCCGACAAGTATCAGCTCAGTCTTCATACTCCTCCTTTCTCTTGGGATTCATAGGAAACCAGCCCTTCTTCACGCGCTGCTTCTGTTCGAACAACTCGCCGATGCTCCACAGGCAAGAGGCTCCCAATACTCCGAGTATCGAAGAGGCTATGACGTTGGCTGTGAGCATCGATCCTACGATGAATGCAATGCCTGCAAGAAGGAAAATCCACCAAAGGCGGACACCGAAATAGTATTCCACTTTAATGACAATGGGGTGGAACAGTCCGATAACCAAGAACGTGCTGATAGCTATCGAAAGTCCGGTAAAATGTATATTCTCCATATTAATTATACGTGTTTTGATGCAAAATTATAAAAATTATTGAAGATGTGCGTGTTGTATGACAAAAAAGCATCAAAAATATTTTGCTGGTCGGCTAAAAATAGGTAACTTTGCACCCGCTTAAAAGAATTAGCTTATCAAAAATAGTTTAATGAAGAATGACAAAATGAAAAACCAGTACCGCGTGAATGAGCAAATTCGCGTTCGGGAAGTACGTGTAGTAAGTGAAGGTGGTTCAACCGTTATGGCGACTCGTAGCGCTCTTGAAATGGCGCGCGAACAAGGCGTGGATCTCGTGGAGATCTCTCCTAACGCACAACCTCCTGTTTGTCGACTCATTGACTACAGCAAATTCCTCTATCAGCAGAAGAAACATGCTAAAGAGATGAAAGCTAAGCAGGCTAAGGTTGAAATCAAGGAGATTCGTTTCGGACCGCAGACCGACGAACACGACTACAACTTCAAGTTGAAGCACGCTCAGGAGTTCCTCACAGAAGGTAATAAGGTTCGTGCTTACGTTTTCTTCCGTGGTCGTTCAATCCTCTTCAAGGAGCAGGGTGAGGTGCTTTTGCTGCGCTTCGCTAATGATCTTGAGGAATATGCAAAGGTAGAACAGCTTCCGAAGCTCGACGGAAAGAAGATGTTCCTTTATCTCGCTCCGAAGAAGGCTGGCGTAGTAAAGAAGAGTCAGCAGAAGATGGACCGCGAGAAGCGTGAGGCTGAAGCTCGTTCTGCTAAGGATGCAGAGAACGGAGTAGAGGAGATGCCGACAAACGGCGGACTTCTTGCTAACGCAAAAGTAAGCGCAGAGGCTCTCAAGGCTCTCAAAGGCGAGGAATAAGCAATAAGAAGACAACATGATAAATGTGCGTAACGCCTTGGTATATGCGTTGCCACATATAATAAATAACAATTTTAAATTAATAAAAAATGCCAAAAGTAAAGACTAACTCCGGTGCAAAGAAGAGATTCCGCTTTACCGGTACAGGTAAGATCAAGCGTCATCACGCTTATCACAGTCACATTCTGACTAAGAAGACAAAGAAGCAGAAGAGAAATCTGGTTCATCAGGCAATCGTAGACAACAGCAACCTCAAGCAGGTTCGTGATTTGCTCTGCCTCCGTTAATTTTATTAGTCAAAACATTTAAAGGAAAGAAAAACTATGCCAAGATCAGTCAATCATGTTGCTTCAAAAGCAAAGAGAACAAGAATCCTGAAGCTCACCAAGGGTTACTATGGTGCAAGAAAGAATGTTTGGACAGTAGCGAAGAACACTTGGGAGAAGGGCCTCACATACGCATACCGCGATCGTCGTAACAAGAAGCGCACATTCCGCGCATTGTGGATCCAGCGTATCAATGCTGCTGCTCGTCTCGAGAATATGAGCTACTCTACACTTATGGGTGCTCTCCATAAGGCAGGTATCGAGATCAACCGTAAGGTGCTCGCTGACCTCGCTGTTAACAACCCTGAGGCTTTCAAGGCTATCGTAGAGAAGGTAAAGTAAATCGAAACCATTGTGGAGTCTGACTTCACTTTATCGGTGAGATTTAATTTTCTCAAAATATAATAAGGGTGACAATGTATTGCACATTGTCACCCTTATTGCGTTTACCCTTGTTGCATCTCTCTGAGCAACTGTTTCTGTCGCTCGCTGAGGTTTGTAGGCAACTTCACGTTGTATGTTATGATGAGATCGCCCATTGTGCCATCGCCGCGGTTATATCCCTTGCCACGCAAGCGCACCTTCGTGCCGTTCTGCGTTTCGGGCTTTACTTTCAGTTTTATCTTCGATCCGTTGCCAAGCTGTATTATCACTTCGCCGCCGAGTAGGGCTGTGTATAGGTCAATATTCACGTTGGCGTTCATCTCGCCCGTATTCTGTCGTGCCGAACTGCGTGTGCGGCTATGTGTGCGACCTGCTTTTGCGCCGAACAAGTCCTGGAAGAAGCTTGAGAAGCCTCCTCCGCCCTCGCCGAAGCTTGAGAAATCGAAGCCCTCGAATGGCGAACCGCCACCGTTGCTGCTCCAATACTGCTGACCGCCAGCTCCGCCTTGTTGTGCATAAGCGTCGGCTTCGCGCCAGCGTTCGCCATATTGGTCGTACTTCTTTCGCTTTTCAGGGTCGGAAATAACGTCATACGCTTCGTTCAGCGCCTGGAACTTAGCCTTAGCTTTCGGGTCGTTAGGGTGCAGATCCGGATGGAACAGCTTAGCTCTTTTGCGGTAAGCTTCGCGCACTTGGTCTTGTGGAATGTTGCGGTCTACGCCAAGTATTTTGTAATAATCAATAAATGCCATAGTCTTTACCTCCAATTATATATTTTTGTTAGTATCATCATTCATTAATCATTACGCAAAATCTGTGCCTAATTGTAGTTTTGTGTAAATAAAAACAAAACTTAATGTAAATAATATTTACTGACAATTAGGCACAGACATACGGAATTGATTTCGTTAGAACAGACTTCTGAATGCTGTAGGGATAGGTGTAGAGAACTCCATTGGCTCGCCCGTAACGGGGTGGGTGAAGCAAAGCATGTATGCATGCAGGCATAAACGATGCAACGGGTCGTCGCCGTTGCCGTATTTCACGTCGCCACAAACTGGATGTCCCATGTCTGCCGAGTGTACACGTATCTGGTTCTTGCGACCGGTCTCGAGCTTATACTCAACGAGCGAGTGTTCTGTGGTGCGATTGAGCACCTGGAAGTGTGTGACAGCATATTTGCCACCATTGTCAGTAGGCGACGAATATGTGATGTATGCCTTGTTGTCCTTCAGCCAGTTGGCGATAGTGCCATTGTCCTGCTCCATTTCGCCACTCACTACTGCGACATAGCGGCGATCGTAAACAATCTGATGCCAGTTGTGCTCGAGTATCTGTTCTGTCTCTATGTCCTTGGCATATACCATGAGTCCACTTGTGTCGCGGTCGAGGCGGTGTACAACGTGTGCGCGGCATTTCTGGCGCGACTTCAGGAAGTAGTCGTCGAGCACCGATTTCACATTGAGCGAAGAATGACCTGCTGCCATCGACAGAATGCCGATATTCTTCTCTACAACGACGAGCCATCTGTCTTCGTATACTATCTTAACGTAGCGACTTTTGAACTGGTTCTGCTTCTTGTGGCGGCTGATGATAATCTTGTCGCCAGCTTTAAGCTGGTAGTCGAACTGAGTTACCATTCTTCCGTTCACGGCAATGCCACGACCTTGCAGCGTTGCTTTCAACTTGGAGCGGCTCTCGCTTACGTTATTGATGAGATATTCGAGCAGGGGAGCGTTCTCCTTTACGGTGATAACCAGATTGTCGCCTCCTTGTGTCTTGTATGTATTGTTTGTATTGCGCATTTATTTTGAATTTATATAGTTTCTATTCTGTTTGTATATCAGCTACAAATATAAGTAAATGATCTAAATTATTTATATATATCAGTACTAATATGGTTCATTT